>QWCK01001437.1_pt1 | contig 34871 bp, 32 predicted proteins | sample 1972571 | NCBI WGS metagenome assembly QWCK01 (sample SAMN09866710, study PRJNA288562) | Human gut metagenome isolate term2_stool, whole genome shotgun sequencing... | isolation source: gut | host: Homo sapiens | place: USA: California | reverse complement strand
TTCATGCCTCTATCTCCTTGATGATTTTATTGATGTCCGTAAAGATTTGGGAAAAGGTCATCTCCGCCTTGAGATATTCTCCGAGGACGGAATTCGCCATGAGAATGCCCTCTAGATTTTTGAGTTCATCAAGTTTTGCTTCATCGAATTTGCCCGTCTTCATGCGGTCAAGTTGCAATTCCATGACTTTGGTCTGATAGTCCTCGAGCATCTTGGTGTGCTCTTCGTTCTTCAAAACTTCCAGGCGCGTGTCACGGTATTTCTTAAAAGCTTCACTTTCTTTCAAAGCTTGCGCAAGTTCATGCGCGATATCATATGGGTTTGTCATATTTCTCTCCTTATGCGTCGATGATAATCGGAATGATCATCGGGTCTCTCTTCGTCGTGCGACTGATGTAGCGTCTTAAGGAAGTGCGAACTTCCGTCTTGATGCTCGACCAGTCAAAAATTCTCTTCTCTTGGCAACGCTCCAGCACTTTCTTGAGTTCTTGTTTCGCGCCGTCCATGAGATCTTCGGATTCTTTCACATAGACAAAACCGCGGCTGATGAGGTCCACATCGGTGTTGATGTAGCGCGCCGAACGATCCACCGTGACCATCGCGATGATCATGCCGTCCTCGGAGAGGATGCGTCGATCGCGAAGGACGATTTCGCCGACATCGCCGATGCCGAGTCCGTCAACCATGACGGCACCCGCCGTGACAGTTTTCTCACAGACAATGCCGTTCTGCGTGAGTTCGATGACGTCGCCGTTGTGTCCGATAAAGACATTCTCCGGTTTCATCCCCATGGAAAGTGCGAGATCGCGGTGAATCGTGAGATGTCTATATTCTCCGTGAACCGGGAGGAAATATCTCGGTTTCAAGAGGGTGTGGATGAGTTTGATCTCCTCTTGGCAGGCGTGTCCGGAAACATGGATGTCCGCAAGGGAAGAATAGATGACCTCCACCCCGCGCTCCATGAGATTGTTGATGATATTGTAGACGCTCACTTCATTCCCCGGAATCGGACTTGCCGAGAGAATGACAAGGTCGGTCGGATCGAGTTGCACTTTTCGATGCTGCCCGTTCGCCATGCGTGTAAGTGCGCTCAAAGGCTCGCCCTGACTGCCGGTCGTAAGGAGTACGACTTGATTGGGACGGAAATTCCCGATGTCATCGATGTCAATGAGCGTGGTCTTACGCATCTTGAGATAGCCGAGCTCCATCGCGACGGTAACCGTATTGATCATGGAGCGTCCCGAGAGTGCAACTTTTCTGTGATAATGCTCCGCCGCCGTGATGATCTGCTGAATGCGGTGCACATTCGATGCAAAGGTCGCGACGATGATGCGGGCCTTGGCGCGTGCGAAGAGATTCTTAAAGGTCTCTCCCACCGTGCGCTCGCTCATGGTATAGCCGCGTCTTTCGACATTGGTGGAATCCGCCATCAGTGCGAGGACACCCTCTTTGGACAGTTCCGAAAGCCTTGCAAAGTCGATCACCTGACCGTCGATCGGCGTATAGTCGACCTTGAAGTCCCCGGTGAAGAAGACATTGCCCTTCGGTGTCGCCACATTGATCATGCAGGAATCCGGGATCGAGTGCGACGAACGGATGAATTCAACCGTGAGCGCACCGGCACGGATCCTGTCTCCTGCGTGGACGACTTTGAGATGTTCACGCGAGATGCGATGCTCCTGGAGTTTCTTTTCAAGTAAGCCGATGGTAAGAGGCGTTCCGTAGACGGGGACGCTGATTTTTTTCAAAAAATAGGCGATGCCGCCGATATGGTCTTCGTGTCCGTGCGTGACAAAAATGCCGCGGATACGGGAGCGGTTCTCCTCAAGATAGGTAAAATCGGGAATGACGATATCAATACCGAGCATCTCGTCATCCGGAAACGTCAGTCCGCAGTCGATGATGACGATGTCGTTTTTGTATTCCACGACGGTAATGTTCTTCCCGATTTCCCGCACGCCTCCGAGCGGAATGATCTTTACATTATCGCGTGTTGGTTTTTTTCTTGCCATAAATTTCTTCAGTTATTTCTCCTTTGTTTCTTCGTTCTTATTTGGAATGGCGGCAAGATGAGCAGAGTCCGTAGAATTTTACATCGTGATCCGTAACTTCAAAGCCGTACTCTCTGTCGATCATCTCTTCGAGTCCGTCGAGAAAGTCTCCTCGGACCTCGATGATCTTGTTGCATGCACGGCAGATGAGATGGTGGTGTTGATGCGCCTGCAAATGGCTCTCGTCGACGAGTTCGTAGCGATAGCTTTTGCCGTCAAAATCGAGTTTGTAGGCAAGCCCCACCTCCACGAGCATGCCGAGCGTCCGATAAACGGTCGCCACGCCGACATCCTTGTCGTGCTTTGCGAGAAGGTTTAGGATCTCATCCGTGTTCATATGCTCTTTGTCGCATTCCTGCAATACTTCCAGCACTTCTTTGCGCTGTCTCGTAATTTTATACCCGTTCTTTCTGAGGACTTCGAGATATCTATCCATCTTCTCCGTCCTCTGGTTTTTCTTCCTCTTCTTCTTCGAGCTCGACAAAAATGGCAAATGCATCCTCGAGCTCTTCTTCGTCTTCAATGATACTCAGTTCCGCGTTGCCGTCTTCCATGAAATTCACGCGCATGAGTACGACTTCGTCGTCGTCCTCGTCTTGCATGAGCGCGGCATAGGTCGTGTCGTCCATGCCGAATGTCGAGTGCATATACCAAGTTTCGATTTGTCCTTCTTCATTTACCAGCTCAATCTCTTGCATGGATGTTCTCCTTTTCTAAAGGCCTCGATCGAGTGCGGTTTGTAAAATGAGAACCGCCGCGATCTGATCGACGACGCCCTTTCGTTTCTTCGTCTTGACGCGCGTATCGCGCATCGCATGACCGGCCGAGACGCTCGAGAGTCTCTCGTCGAACATCGTCGTCCGGACCTGTGAGCGTTTCTTGATTTCACGCTCATACCAAAGGGCAAGCTCCGCGAGCTCGCCGATGGTGTTGTTCATATGTTTGGGCAAACCGATCACGAGATGACCGACTTCGTGTTCCTCCATGAGCTCTACGATCTCTTCGATCGCACGCTCCGGATCGGTTCCGTCGATCGTCTTAAGCGGATTTGCCACGATCCCCAAGGGATCCGATAGTGCGACGCCGATACGGACCGTACCGATGTCGAGTGCCATGACGCGCATCACGAACGGATGTGCTCGCGGTCGAGATACGAAATCAGGATTTCTTCGAGCAATTCGTCGCGATCCACTTGCAAAATGAGGCTTCGCGCACTCTTATGGCTCGTGATATACGTGGGGTCTCCCGACAGAATGTAGCCCGTAAGCTGATTCTCGGGATCGTAGCCCTTTTCTTTGAGGGCGTCGTAGACGACTGCGAGGATCTCGCGAATCTTCTTCTTCTCGTCCTTCAAGGGGTTAAATCTCATCGTTTCGTTCAAATCAGGCATGATACTCTCCTATCCTTGGATCATGGATGCCACGACGTCGTACGCTTTTTCGATCGCTTCGTCGAGTTTCGTGACATCTTTGCCGCCGCCCGATGCCATGTCGGGTCTTCCGCCGCCGGAGCCGCCTGCAGTAGCCGTGACTTCGCGAATGATATTCCCCGCATGGACACCTTTCTTTACCAAAGCTTTGGATGTCGATGCCGTGAAGATGAGTTTGTCGCCGTCTTTCGATCCGAAGACGGTGACGACGTCCCCGAGTCTGTCACGGATGCGATCGGCAAGATCGCGCATGGCGTTCATATCGACATCTGTAAGAGCGCAAGCGACGACTTTGACACCCGCCATTTCGCGAGCCTCTCCGAGGATGTCCTCCATGAGGTCTTTCGCGCGTTCGCCCTTTGCAGCTTCGTTTGCTTTTTTGAGTTCCTGCATTTCGTTCTTCAAAGAATCGATGCGTGCCTCGATGCCGTCCGTACGCGTGCCGAGCGCTTCCGCGATCGAACCCATGCGAGACTCCATGTCATTTAGCATTTCGTAGACCGCACGACCGGTGATCGCCTCGATACGACGAACACCCGATGCAACGGATGCCTCCGACAAAATCTTAAACATCTGCACTTCGGCGGTGTTGTGAACATGCGTTCCGCCGCAGAGCTCCGTGGAAAAATCGCCCATGGAGACGACGCGCACGCGGTCTTGATACTTGTCTTCAAAGAGTCCGATGGCACCCTTGGATTTCGACGCTTCGTAGTCCATCTCTTCGGTCACGACGGGCATGGCCCTTGCAATCGCGTCGTTCACTTCGCGTTCGATCTTTGCGAGATCTTCCTTGGAAATCGCCTCAAAATGTGTAAAGTCGAATCTCAAGTGATCCGGCGTGACGAGCGAACCAGCTTGGTGAACGTGTGCGCCCAAGACATCGCGGAGTGCGCGGTGCAAGAGATGCGTCGCGCTGTGGTTCTTCATGATGTCGTGACGACGTCCCGTGTCGATAAGAAGTTTCACCGGATCCGCCGTCGAGAAACTGCCTTCCTCGACATGCGCGATGTGGAGCATCGAGCCGCCTTTGGTCTTCTTGGTATCCGTGACGCGTGCTTTCCCCGTGGGTCCTACGATCGTACCCGTGTCGCCCACCTGGCCGCCGCTCTCTCCGTAGAAAGGCGTCGCCGCCATGACGAAGATGACGTCCTCGCCCTCATGGGCCTCTTCGACCGAAACTTCATCTTTCACGATATCCGTGAGGATGCTCTCGCACGAAGTCACCTCGTAGCCTTTGAACATTGTCTTTTCGAGTTCGAGGAACGCTTCTTTGCGATCGGCGGACCAACCTGCTTCACCTTCGGAACGTGCTGCACGGGAGCGTTCCTTCTGTTCTTTGAGTGCTTTCTCAAAAGCAACCTCGTCCACGGACAAGCCCGCATCTTCGAGGATCTCGCGCGTCAAATCGAGCGGGAAACCGTAGGTGTCGTAGAGTTTGAACGCATCGTCGCCCGAGAGCGTCGTTTCGTTCTTCTCGCGCAGTTCTTTCATGAAGGAATCAAGGATATCGAGACCTTGGTGAATCGTACGTTTGAACTGTTCCTCCTCGCGAAGGACCACGCGCGTAATCATATCGACATTTTCTCTGAGCTCCGGATATTCGTCGCTATAATCCTCGACCACCTGCAGGAGGAGTTGGTGGAGGAACGCGTCCTCGATCCCGATGAGGATCCCGTGACGCGCCGCGCGACGGATGAGTTTGCGCAGGACATAGCCGCGGCCTTCGTTCGACGGGAGCACGCCGTCCGAGACGAGGAAGGTCATCGCCTTGGTGTGATCCGCAATGATGCGCATCGAGATATCGTTCTTCGCGTCCGTCTTATATTTTTTACCCGAAAGACGCTCGATCTCGCCCATGAGTTTCTTCATAAAGTCGATCTCGAAGATATTGTCCGCGCCCTGTGAAATCATCGCGAGACGCTCAAGACCCATCCCCGTATCGATGTTCTTAAAGGGAAGATTCGTGTACGAACCGTCCTCTTGGCGATTAAATTGGGTGAAGACAAGGTTCCAGACTTCCGTAAAACGGCTCGTCTTCTCATAGTCGGGACGCACGTCGTTCTCGTCCGCCATGTATTGTTCCCCGCGGTCGATGTGAATCTCCGAGCAGGGACCGCACGGACCGACCTCGAGTTCCCAGAAGTTGTCGGCTTTGCCGAGTCTTAGAATGCGATCCGCGTCGATGCCGACTTCGTCGTGCCAGATATGATACGCTTCGTCGTCCTCTTCATAGACCGTGATCCAGATCTTGTCCTTCGGAATCTCCATGCGATCGTGCAGGAATTCCCACGCCCAGGTAATCGCCTCGCGTTTGAAATAATCGCCGAAGGAGAAGTTCCCCAGCATCTCAAAAAACGTCGCGTGGCGTTCGGTCTTCCCGATGTTTTCAATGTCCGCCGTACGGACGCATTTTTGGCTCGTAGACACGCGATCCTTGGAGAAGGATTTCTCTTTCGTGAAATACTGCTTGAGCGGCGCCATCCCCGCGTTGATGAGAAGAAGCGACTTATCGTTCTCCGGAATGAGAGAGAACGACTTCATCACGAGATGTTCTTTCGTCGCGAAAAAATCCAGAAATTCCTTTCTTGCCTCTTGTAAACTCAATACTTTCATCTTGCACCTCCGGTTTTATTCCATGGTAAATAGCGCTTCATATGCGGGTAGAAATAACTCCATAAGATCTTAAAGACAGCGATGAGCGGGACGGCGAAAATCATGCCGAGGACCCCGGCGACGCCGCCGCCGATAATGAGGCCCAAAAGCACCGTAAGCGGATGCAGGCCCGTCGATTTGCTTAGGAGTTTCGGTCCGATCACATTGTTCTCAATCCATTGAATGACCATAAATCCGAGCCCGATCCATAACGCCTTCGCCGGCGATTGAATATAGGCGAGAATGACCGCCGGGATGAACCCGAGCATCGGTCCGATATACGGGATGACGTCCGCCACACAAGTGATGACACCGATGACAAGCGCATATTGAACCCCGAAGATTAAGAGCATCACCGCCGTGGCCGCACCGACAAAGACCGCCATGAGGAGTCTCCCGCGGACAAAACTGCCGAGCGACGAATTGATATCGTGACTAATTGCAAGGAAACCGTCTCTTTTCGAATGCGGAATCATATCGAGGACGTGTTTCTTGATCTTCCTGTCATCGCGAAGGAAGTAAAACGCGACCACCGGCACGAGGACGATATTGAGCATCTTCGTCACCGCGGAACTTGCAAAACCCGTGATATTCGTCCCGAATTTGATCACCGAAGTCTGCAGTTTATAGATCTGCTCGCGCAAGACATCGCCGATCTTCGAGAAATATTCCTGCAAAGTCGGATTCGACTTCGTAACCGTCTGTGTCCAAGCCTCCGATCGTTCGATCAGACTCGACACATTGCGCGGCAGATAGACGAAGAAATTTTTGATCTCCTCCGCCGCCTTCGGTGCCACCGAGAAGCCGATGAGAAATAGCACCGCAAAGATGATGAGATATGCCACGAGAATCGCATTGGAGCGCTTGAGCCCTTGTCGTTCAATCCGATCGACCAGAGGCAAGAGGATAAAGGCGAAGATTGCCGCCGCGATCAGCACCCCCAACACATTGCCGAGCACCGGTTGTTTCGTAAACGCATAATAGACGAGAAACGCCACCGCAATGACAAAAAGCACAAAGTATAGTCTGTGCCTGTGCACGACAATACGTTTGCGCTCCGGAAGATAGCGGTTCCCGATCTGAATAAGATAATAGCCGACTAGCAAAAGCAGAACGAGAACAATCGCCCGAATAAGAAAATTGATATGATCCAAACTGATGAGCATTCTACACCACCTTCACTGAAACTTCTCCCATCTATTGTATAGAAAATCGCGCTTTTATGCAATGGATGAGAACGGTAAATGAGAACACGGCGACGATTTTTGCAAAAGAAAAAAGCCTCTTTTCGAGGCTAAATGAAAAGTCGTACAAGATATGCCGCAATCAAAATGAAAACGAGCAACAGGACAAACACGAGCCCCGTATGCTCTTCCTTTCCGTGCAGTTCATCCGCGTACGAACGATGCTTGAGATACTCCTCCTCGTCCGAAGAGAGATCCCTCTCGTCCAAGTCGATTTTCGGTTCCTTCATGCTTTGGGATGCACCATATCGGCAAGCGTCATATGATCCACCACTGCGCCGATCGAACGATAAATCTTAAGCCACACATTGTGCGCCGCACAGGCGCTCTCCCGCGAGCAAACCGATTCATCCGCCGCGCACTCCGTCGGAGCCAGGTCTCCCTCGACCGCGCGCAGAATTTCGCCAATCGTAATCTTGTCGGGATCCCGCGTCAGGATATACCCGCCCTTCGGCCCGCGATAGGAATTTAAGAGCCCCTCCGCGCGCAGTTTCCGTGCAAGCTGCTCGAGATAATTCCCCGGAATATGGGCACGATCCGCCACGACCCCCAGCGCCACCGGAGTCTTCTTCTCATACTCCAGCGCAAACTCGTACATCGCGCGCAGACCATACTGCCCTCTCGTCGATAATCGCATCCTCTCACCTCTCTTTCAAGTATCCCTATCATATAATTTCCGACTGTTTTTGTCAAGAATAGACGCGTGACGACAAACACCCTCCAATCTCCCGTTTTTAGAAAAATGTACTGCACGGGAATTGTTCTCGAACTTCCATGCCTCGCTATCAAACTTTATTCTTCTGCATTTCATAGCGCTTCCCGGATTCTTATTTGCGTTTTTCTCCTTGTTGGGTATATATTGCTGCGTAAGATGAAAAGAAAGGATGATGAAATGAAAAAATTCGTATTACTCTTTGTGATGACCTTTGCGCTCGTAGGGTGTCAAGCGTCGAACGATGCCCCTGCCGCTCCTCAAGGCACCGTCGAGGAAGGCACGACGCAGGAAGCGAAAGCAGTCGCGACGAACCCGATCCCCGACGCTGTGAAAATCTCACGCGACGAAGCAATCCAAGTCTTTGCCGGTGAATACCCCTCCGCAAGTCTCGACGAATTCGAGCTCGACTCGGAAAACGGCGTCTATTATTACGAGATGAGCGGTTTTGAAGAGAAGAACGAATACAAGCTCAAGATCAGCGCAACGGACGCAAGCATCATCGAGAAAGATCGGGACAAAGAATTCCGCCCCGACAATCAGGCTCTCGACCTTGAACTCTTCAAGAACATCGACACACTCGTGGAAGAGGCGATGAAAGACGCCGGCGAAGGATACATGCTCAAGTCCTACAGTGTCGACTATGAAGAACACGGTTCGTTTACGAAACTCGACATCGAGCTTGAAAACGCCAAAGGCCAAGACATCGAGTACGAATACAATCTCAACACCCTGGAGCTCCTTGAAAAAGATCGTTAGAAAAAGAAAAGCCCTCGGCGATGACCGAGGGTTTTTTATTTGCTTGTCCATTCCATTTTCTGAAGCAGGATTTATTTTCCTTTCTTCCGCAGGACCCTCCCGATCACAAAGACGAGGATTGCAGGGAGCAGAAACAGGAAGGCATTCATTTCCACCCAGAGCGAAAAAGGCGCCGAGTTGCTCACCGGCGAATAGGCGGCGTAATCGACCGCGCACTTCACCACAAAAGCGATTACAAGCACAATGCTGACGACATTACAGATTCTTGAAATCTTCTTTCGATTCATCTTATTCCCTCCGTTCATACACTTCGATGATGTCTGATATTGCGATATGCATATGAAAAATTCATCTCCCACTCAGTCAAGAAAATGAAATGTTGCGATTCCAAGGAGTCCTAAAACCAATCCTACGATGAAAGCGACGACATGGGTCACAATCGTCATGGAACGGATCATTCCTACGGGAATGTTCGTCAGAACGGCATAGAGCGCGATCCAATTGCCTTCAACGGAGCCTTTGTCCACCTGCCACGAACCGTTTCTTTTATAAATCTTCCATACGTAGATCGGAACAAAATCTTTTGATGAGATTTGTATAGCCGTAATCAAACCGATGAGTGCGAAATTGACGGAAGATCCTCCGAATCCATTTTCTAAATTTGGATACATGAATCCGGTTATGATCTCCTGAATGCCCGCTGCAATCAATCCGAAAGAAAAAATGCGATATCCACGCATTCCTTTGCGTAAATAATGGGCAATCCAATAATATGCTAAAACATTCGCGAAAAAATGTATGAAATTCTTATGAAAAAAGATCCCTGAGAAAATCCTGATATAAGAGTGACCTTCGAGCTTATGGATGCCCACGCTTCCTAAAATAACGGATTCTCCCATGGTGAGATACAGAATATAAAAAGAAATCCATAGAATGATCCACGCGTATCCCATGATTTTACTCCAATTTGTTTCTCCGGATTGAGTTTGAACCATGTTCCCCTTCTTTCATCGTCTAATCATCGTGATAAGAAACCCGGTATACAAGAGATTATAGACTTTTTTGGTTTCACGCTGTCGAGCGTCCCGAGCAAGCCCGGTCTCCAGTAAGGCTAGTGTATCATTTTTTACGTATTATGTGTGCAGCCGGAAGCATTTTGCATACGAAAAACCCGCCGATGGAGGCGGGCTTTTTTGTTCGTATCAAACTTTATTTGACGATCAGGTTCATAATGCGTCCGGGGACGAAGATTTCCTTCACGATGGTTTTGCCTTCGAGGTATTTTCCGATGGCGGGGTCTTCTTTCGCGAGGGCGATGGCGTCTTCTTTCGCAATGTCTCTTGCGACGCGGAGGGTGCCGCGCATTTTGCCGCCGATCTGGACGGGGAGATCAATCTCGTCGTCTTTGGCCTTTTCGGGATCGAAGACGGGCCAAGTCGCATCGTGGAGATAGCCGCTGAGTCCCTGACGCTCCCAGATTTCTTCGGTGATGTGGGGGCTGACGGGATTTAAGAGCAAGAGGAAACTTCTTAGATCCGCGCGCGACCATGCGCCGTGATCCTGGACGGCGTTGAGATAGGTCATGAGTGCCGCGATGGCGGTGTTGTACTTGAGGTTCTCGTAGTCGTAGGAGACTTTGGCGATGGTCTGATGCATGAGTCTTTCAAGCGCGGGTGTATATTCCTCTGAGTCGTTTACGATCGACTGTGCGTTCCAGACACGGCCGAGGAATTTGCGACAGCCTTTGAGCCCGTTCTCGCTCCAGGGCGCAGTTTTCTCAAAATCGCCGATGAACATCTCGTACATTCTCAAAGTATCCGCGCCGTCTTCCTTGACGATTTCGTCGGGGTTTACGACATTGCCGCGGGATTTGCTCATTTTTTCGTGGTCTTCGCCGAGGATCATGCCGTGCGAGGTGCGTTTTTGATACGGCTCGGGGGTGGGCACGACGCCAATGTCGTAGAGGAATTTGTGCCAGAAGCGCGAATAGAGTAGATGGAGCGTGGTGTGTTCCATGCCGCCGTTGTACCAGTCGACGGGAGTGTAAAAGTCGATGTTCTCTTTCGACGCAAGTGCTTCGTCGTTGTGGGGATCGGTGTAGCGGAGATAATACCACGAAGATCCCGCCCATTGGGGCATGGTGTCGGTCTCGCGTTGGGCGTGTCCGCCGCAGTGCGGGCAAGTGGTCTCGACCCAATCGGTCATCTTCGCAAGCGGGCTCTCGCCGTTGTCGGTGGGTTCGTAATTCTCGACGTCCGGGAGTGTGAGCGGCAGTTCGCTCTCGGGGAGCGGCACCCAGCCGCATTTTTCACAGTGGACGAGCGGAATCGGCTCTCCCCAATATCTCTGGCGGGAGAAGACCCAGTCGCGGAGTTTGTACGAAGTGGTGCGTTCGCCCATGCCGTGCTCCTCGAGATACGCGATCATCTTTTCCATCGCCTCTCTCGGGTTCATGCCGTCGAGAAAACCGGAATCGACCATGACGCCGCCGTCGGTCATCGTGATGGGGAACTCTTCGCCCTCTTTGTCGATGATCTTCCGGATCTCGATGCCAAATTTCTTCGCAAATTCAAAGTCGCGCTCGTCGTGCGCAGGGACGCTCATGATCGCACCCGTGCCGTAGCCCATGAGGACGTAATCGCTCACGTAGATCGGGATTTCTTCTCCGGTTACGGGATTGGTTGCGCTGATCCCTTGCAGGCAAACGCCGGTCTTGTCTTTTTGCATCTCGGTGCGTTCAAAATCGCTCTTCTTCTCCGCTTCGGCCTGGTAGGTGCGGACCTCGTCAAGATTCGCAATTTGGTCCTTATAGTTCTTGATGAGCGGATGCTCGGGGCTTACGACCATGTAGGTCGCACCGAAAATGGTGTCCGGGCGCGTCGTAAAGACGGTGATCTTGTCGTCCGTGCCGGTCACGGGGAAATCGACTTTGGCACCGTGACTGCGTCCGATCCAGTTGATCTGTTGGGTCTTGATGCGCTCGGCAAAATCGACCGTATCGAGATCGTCGATGAGGCGATCCGCATAGGCGGTGATCTTTAGCATCCATTGACTCTTGACGCGATGCACGACTTCGTGCCCGCAACGCTCACAATGCCCTCCGACGACTTCCTCGTTCGCGAGGCCGATCTTACACGACGGACACCAGTTGATGCGGACTTCGTCCTTGTAGGCGAGGCCGTGCTTGTAGAGTTGTAAGAAAATCCACTGCGTCCATTTGACATATGCGGGATCGGTGGTGTTGATTTCGCGATCCCAGTCAAAGGAGAAGCCGATCGACTGCATCTGCCTCTTAAAATTGGCGACATTGATGCGCGTAACTTCCGCGGGGTGGATCTTGTGTTTGATCGCGTAGTTCTCCGTCGGCAGTCCGAAAGCGTCCCAGCCCATCGGGAAAAGGACATTGTAGCCCTCAAGGCGACGTTTGCGTGCGACGACGTCCATCGCCGTGTACGGGCGCGGGTGTCCGACATGGAGCCCCTGTCCGGACGGATAGGGAAATTCGACGAGCGCGTAGAATTTTTTCTTGGATTCGTCGCGTTCACAGTGAAACGTGTTGTGTTCGGCCCAATATTTTTGCCATTTGGGCTCGATGACATTCGGATTGTAACTGTCCATAATTCCTCCTTCAAATAAAAAATCCTCCGTCCCCGTAAGGAGACGAAGGATTCGCGGTACCACTCCCATTGGCGCACAATGCGCCCACTCATGATCCCGATACGGTGGGATGAGTCCCCGAACGGTTTTGTCGAGACGAGTTCGGAGATTCCGCACGCCGTCTTGCACCATCCGACGGTTCTCTACGCTGCGTAGCCTCTTACTGCTTCTCCCGTTCACCCACGAGTATACCAGACTCCTCCGCATTTTGCCACTATACGGCGATGGGGATGTTCTTGATCTGCGGGCCTTTTTTGTAATCGATGACTTTGACATCGTCCGTCGTGAAGCTGTAAAAATCGTCCACCTCGGGATTGAGCCAGAACTTCGGCGCGTCGTAGGTCTCCCTCGAGATGAGTTCCTCGACGATCGGGAGATGTCGGTCGTAGATATGCGCGTCGCTGATGACATGCACGAGTTCTCCGACGCGAAGTCCCGAGACCTGTGCGAGCATGTGCACGAGCACGGCATATTGCACGACATTCCAGTTGTTCGCCGCGAGGATATCCTGCGAACGCTGGTTCAAAATCGCGTTGAGTTTGCCGTCCGTGACATTGAAGGTCATGGAATATGCGCACGGGTAGAGCGCCATTTCCGAGAGATCCTCGTGGACATACATATTGGTCATGATGCGGCGCGACTGGGGATTGTGCTTGAGATCGTAGAGGACGCGATCGACTTGATCCATCATGCCCTCTTTGTACTTGTGTTTGACGCCCATTTGATAGCCGTACGCCTTGCCGATCGTGCCGTTTTCGTCCGCCCAGGCGTCCCATACGCCGCTCTTGAGATCCGCGACGCGATTGGATTTTTTCTGCCAAATCCAGAGCATCTCGTCCGTCGCAAGTTTGAGCGGCGTGGGCCTGAGCGTGAGAATCGGAAATTCCTCGCTTAAGTCATAGCGATTGACGACGCCGAAGATTTTCTTCGTATGCGCGGGGGTTCCGTCCTCCCAGTGCGGGCGTACGTCCATACCCTCGTCGGAATATCCCTCCGTGAGGATTTTTCGGCACATCTTGATAAAGAGTTCGTCTGCTCTCGACATGACGGCACCTAAAACTCGAGATTCCCGACGGTGCGCGCAAAAGGCACGACGTCGCGAATGTTCTGCATGCCGGTCATGTACATGACCATGCGTTCAAATCCGAGCCCGAAGCCCGCGTGTTTGCAACCGCCAAAACGTCTGAGGTCGAGATACCACTCGTAGCCCTCTTCGGTGAGTCCCATCTCTTTCATGCGCGCGAGAAGTACGTTGAGACGCTCCTCCCTTTGACTGCCGCCGATGAGTTCGCCGATCCCTGGCACGAGAAGATCGCATGCCGCAACCGTCTTGCCGTCGTCATTGAGTCGCATATAAAAGGCCTTGATGTCCTTGGGATAGTCCGTGAGGAAAACGGGGCCGCCCACGACTTCCTCCGAGAGATAATGCTCGTGCTCGGTCTGGAGATCCGCACCCCAACCGACGGGATATTGGAAGGTCCTGCCCGAAGCCTTGAGAATCTCGATCGCCTCGGTGTACGGCATTCTCTTAAATTCGCTCGTCGCGACTTTGGTCAGGCGATCGATGAGACCCTTTTGCACAAACGAATCGAAGAATTGCATCTCGTCCGGCGCATGCTCGAGCACGTAGGAAATGATGTATTTTACCATATCTTCCGCAAGATCCATATTGTCGCTCAGATCCGCAAACGCGATCTCCGGCTCGATCATCCAGAATTCCGCCGCATGGCGCGCCGTGTTGGAGTTTTCCGCGCGGAACGTGGGACCGAATGTGTAGATTTTGCCGAATGCGAGCGCAAAAGCCTCGCCCTCGAGCTGTCCCGAGACCGTGAGGCTCGCCGGCTTCCCGAAGAAGTCCTGCGTCATATCGACCGTGCCGCCCTCGTTTCTCGGCGGATGGTTAAAGTCCATTGTCGTCACGTGGAACATTTCGCCCGCGCCCTCAGCGTCACTGCCCGTGATAATCGGCGTGTGCGTGTAGACAAACCCGCGCTCTTGGAAAAATTGATGAATCGCGAAGGACAGTAAACTCCGCACGCGGAAAACCGCCTGGAACGTATTCGTCCGCGGTCTTAGGTGTGCGATTTCGCGCAAAAATTCAAAACTGTGGCGTTTTTTCTGCAAGGGATAATCGTCCGCGCACGGCATCGTGGTCTCGATCGACGTGACGCGCATCTCGATCTCCTGTTTGCCGCCCGACTCGACGATCTCGCCCGTCACGCGCACGGCGTCGTAGAGATTGACTTTGAAATCGGGGAGTGCACTCTTGTCGATGACCGCCTGCAGGGTCCGAAACGACGTGCCGTCCGTAAGTTCCAGAAATCCGACGTTCTTAGAATCTCTGTGGCCTTTCACCCATGCCTCGAGGGTCATGGTCTCGCCGATGAGAGATTTGCCTTTTTCTAATAATGCTCTGATATCCATACTTCCTCCTCCATAAAAAAAGCTCCCGCCCGTTAAAAGGGCGAAAGCGTGTTCTCTTTCGCGGTGCCACCTTTCTTCACCACTCATCCTACCCGTAACGCGGGCGAAACGTCTCCTAAGAGATGCTCCGGAAATGTTCGAATCGGGATCTGTTTCGTCCGACTCTCACCGCCACGGACTCGCTGTGCAAAGGAAGATCCTCCTTCTTTCCATCTTTGCTTTGTAGTAGTATACCCGAGCGCTCACGCGCTGTCAATCTATGCACGGACTCGTTATTTTTCTCTCTTGCCGCGGAGATATTCGAGATACGCCGCCATCTTCGACTCGTAGCCGTTCGTCGTCGGGCGATAAAAATGCTCGTCTTCCGCCTCCTCGGGTAGATAGATCTGCTCAACATAGCCGCCATAATCGTGCGGATAGAGATACGATTGTTCGCGTTCCCCCGCCTCGAGCGTGTGCGTGTCCATAAGGTATTTGGGAATCGACGTGCGCGCGTTTTTTCGCACAAAGGCAAGGGCCTCGTCGATCGCGAGATACGCGGCGTTGGATTTCGGTGCGGAGGCGAGATAGATCGTCGCTTGCGCCAGCGGAATCCGTCCCTCGGGCATGCCGATGTGGTTCACCGCGTGAAAAGCCGCCACGGCGACCGTGATGCCCCGCGGATCGGCGTTGCCGATGTCTTCGCTCGCAAGAATGATGAGTCGTCGCGCAATAAAGAGCGGATCTTCGCCCGCCTCGATCATGCGCGCAAGATAGTAGATCGCCGCGTCCGGATCCGAGCCGCGCACGGATTTGATAAACGCACTGATCGTATTGTAGTGTTCATCGCCGTCGGCGTCGTATTTTCCCGCCATGACCTGCACCGCGGACGTGACCGCATCGTGATCGACGACGATTTCTTTCCCGAGCGGCGCGGAAAGAACCGTGAGCTCGAGCATATTGAGCGCGCTGCGCGCATCACCGCCCGCAAGACGCACGAGCAAGTCCATGCCGTCGGGCGTGAGATTGATTTTCTCCTGTGCGAGTTTTTCGTCCTTCTCGAGTGCACGGCGAATCGTCTGCTCCGTCGCGTCGTCCGAGAGGGCCTTGAGGCGAAAGACCTGCACGCGCGAGAGGAGTGCCTTGTTGACGGAGAAAAACGGATTCTCCGTCGTCGCCCCGATGAGCGTCACGACGCCCTGCTCCACATACGGTAAAAGCGCGTCCTGTTGCGCCTTGTTGTAGCGGTGAATCTCATCGATAAAGAGAATCGACGAACGTCTCTCCGTCGCCGCAATTTCTTTGGCGCGCGCGATCTCCTCGCGCAGATCCTTGACGCCGCTCGTCACGGCGGAGAGCTCGAGAAAAGCATAGTGCACGGACTGAGCGATCATCTTCGCAATCGTCGTCTTCCCCGTGCCCGGAGGTCCGACGAGAATCATCGAGCGCACCGTGCCCTCGTCGAGCATGCGGCGAATGGGCATCCCTTTGCCGAGGAGATGCTCTTGCCCGTAGACCTCGTCCGGCGAATCCGGACGCATGCGATCCGCAAGCGGCGCGTTCTTTTTCTTCTGCGCCTCAAATTCCATATCAAAAAAATTCATCCGACGCCCTCCTTGTTCTTCCTGTGTCCTCTTCCTCTCTTTGTATTGTATCACGACGCTCCGCACCGGCACAAAAAAGAGAACGGAATCATCCGTTCTCTCTTTCATCATTTATTTGTTCGTGCCTTAGAAAATCAGGGCGAAACGAACGATTTTGTTTTCCACTTCGAACGTGATCCACTTGCCGTCCGCTTTGACGCGATAGACGTCTCCGGCGCCTGCAGGTGAAGGCATGGAAACCATGACAGGGCCATTGGAGTGGACTTTGTTCCCGTTCTTGTCGATGAGATTTACAGAGTAGCGCAGATTGCCGCGATCGACGACGGAGAGTCCGTACGCATTGGCAAGTGCTTCTTGCGTACCTCTGACGACGACGTCTCCTTCTCTCAGAACGGCATCTTCACGCGCTTTTCCGTCACGGGAGAAGACCATCGGCATGGTGACATATTGCCCGTCTTCCGTGAGTTCAAACGTCGTATATACGCCGTTTACTTTGACGCGATAAGAACCTTGTTGCCCCTTGGGTGCGGGAACCGTGACAAGCATGAGCACATCCGAAAAGACTTCGTTGCCGTCGCGATCGACCAGGATCACATCTTTCTTGCCGTTCGCCTTATCCGTCACACGGAGGCGCAACGATGAATCGACCGTGCCTTGAGGTGCAAGTGCATAGCCGTATGCCGAGCCGCGTTCTTCGAGAATCATCGTCGACGTGCCTGCGCTGCTATCACCGGGTAAACCCGGTACGCTCGGAACTCCTCCGGGAACGACGCCAGGTGAAGGAGGCGTGGGACCGGGGTCCGGTGTGGGACCGGGGTCCGGTGTGGGACCGGGGTCCGGTGTGGGACCGGGGTCCGGTGTGGGACCGGGGTCCGGTGTGGGACCGGGGTCCGGTGTGGGAGGCGTAGGCGGATTGGACGGTGTTGAGCTGTTGTGTATTGCAAAAACAAGCTCGCTCTTCTCGACATTGATGAGAGGTGAACCTTTTCTAATTTGGAATTGCATGACCGGTTTCAAAAGTGCAATGTTATCAGGAATGTTCTCAACGGTGATCATGTAAGCACCGCCGAAATAGGTGATTTCATAAGGTCCCGTATATTTCGTCGACGGGTATCCCGTGGAGGCATTCGTTCCGTTATCATAATCCGATTTTGTTACAGCCTCAAGATAGAGACGCTTCGGGCCCTCATCACTTGTCAAGCCCTGAATTTTACTATAGACCTTGATGGTGTTGTTTTTCTCCATCACCTTGCGCCTTTTATTGGTGTTTTTGTCCTTTTGTGTCTTGACTCCCAGGATGTTGAAATGAATCTTGATTTCCTTTGCAAGTGTCGTCAATTGACAATTCTCAGCGTCGTATTCCCCATTTTCGTTCGTGATGAGATCCAGGATGGTCTTAAGATCTTCTTCTCTGAGGTTCTTAGGGTCTTCTGCCCTTGCAAGCAAATCAGTTGCTACATCAAACTTCCGTTTGAATGCGTCAATTTCTTGGTCGTTGCTACCTGTTTTCATTTGCTCCAGCATTGCAGAATCCACCGTAACATCGGCCATATACTCCTGAAGTTTTTGAATCCACGGCTTCATTTCATTGTAGTTTTTCGGGGGCGCATCCGGATCCCACTCTACGGTAAAGTTATCTTTCGTTCCTTTGATGACATAATAGAGGGGCTCGCGTTCGCCAAATTGAATCTTGACTTTTTTGTTTTCCTGGCCCCCTTCAAAGATATCCTCGTTGCGGATGATGATGCCTGTATCATTTACGCGATTTCTATCCTCATCAAAAATGGGTTCGCCGTCCTTCGTACTAGCGAGTATCCTTGAATCCGTAACAAATTTGCCAATATCCGGCGGTTGCTTATACGCATAATAACTAAGGTTTTTTTCTCCAACAGTTACCGTGACATTGGCCCCCACGTCAGCAAGATAGCCATTGATTTCAGGATCCTTTTGATCACAGATCAACTGAATACAGACACATCCTGCATAATCAGGAGCTTTTCCCGGATAGCCTGCACGCAATTCGATGATGCTCGATGCGTATGCATTTTGCGGCACGAGACCGACAATGAGTGCAACGAGAAAAAGCATCGTCACTGCAGCTCTTTTGATCGTTCTTTTCATTTTCTCTCCTTTCCGGTGCGAAGAATCTCTGCACCACAGCCCTACGGCCATTCTTGTAGATCTGTTGATATTCCCGACTTAAAAGCCAATCGGAACAAATCATCTACTCTGATTATTATAGCACAAAGCTGTACCATTTGGGACGTTTTTCGACAATGCCGGTCTATCAAGTCACGACCTCTCGCCTATGCGTATAGCGTTGCGTTCAAATGACTTACTTCGCTCCGTCGTACAGCTTTCGCGAGGGAATCATACATATCCATGAGGAATTTACTGCATGGACGTCTTGTCCGACGATATTATTCATAAACTTTCGCCGTCTCGTAGAGAGGCTTGAGTTTCTTAAAGATCTTTTCAAAGACTTCGTCGTAGAGGCGCATGTACACGGCGTGGTTTTTCATATGTTTATTCTTTCATCGGAAAGAAGCGGGGCTGTCTTCGCCTCTCGCTGCTTTCATGTTTGCGAATGGCACGCAGGATGGCAGGCACAAAAAAGAGAACGGAATCATCCGTTCTCTTTTCTTTTCGTTCTTTTGTCGTGCTTTAGAAAACGAGCGCGAAGCGAACCGTTCTGTCTTCAACTTCGAAGGTAATCCACTTGCCGTCCGCTTTGACGCGATAGACGTCGCCTGCTCCGGCCGGTGCAGGCATGGTGACCATAACGGGACCGCTCGAGTGGACTTGGTTCCCGTTCTGATCGAGGAGGTTCACGGAGTAGCGTGCATTGCCGCGGTCGATGACGGAGAGCTTATACATGCCGGGAAGCGCGGTCTTCGTTCCTTTCACACTGACGGCTCCTTCGGTCACGATGACATCTTCCGTCCGTTTGCCGTCACGGGAGAAGACCATCGGCAACGTGACATATTTCCCGTCCTCAGAGAGTTCAAAAGTCGTGTACACGCCGTTTACTTTGACGCGGTACGAACCTTGTTGTCCCTTGGGTGCGGGGATGGTAACGAGCATGAGTTCGTTGGAATAGACTTGATTGCCGTTCGCATCGACGAGGATGACATCCTGTTTGCCGTTCGCTTTTTCGGTAATGCGTACGCGCGTATTTGCGTCCACGCTGCCTGCCGGTGCGAGTGCATAGCCGTATGCTTCGCCCTCTTGTGCAGGGATCTTCGTCATTCCGTCGGACGATGGGGTTACGGAAGGTACGCTCGGTGTGCTCGGTTTACTCGGATGGCTCGGGGTCGTGCCGGGTGTCTGCGTTTTCTTCACAAAGACCAGATCTCCGTTTTCCGCCTTGGATTCGGGTGCGATCATGACTTTGATGACGGGTTTTACGAGCATGATATCCTCGGGGATTTCTTTGATCTTGATCGTGTAGATGCCGTTCTCGTAGGATAGGTCATATTTTGATGCGTCGAATTTCGTCTTATCATATCTCGGCGTTGCACCGGTCGTAGCATCATATTTCGAATCTTCATATTCCGTCTTCGTGACGGCGTTGAGATAGAGACGTTTCGCGGCGTTCTTGTCTTTGGAAAGACCTGCGACATTGGTCCGAATCTTGATTTCGCCGTTCTTAGGTGCGACTGTCGTATACTTTTTCCCGCTGCGCTTGTCCGTGACGGTGCGCGTACCTTGGACTTCAAAATCCACGACGATTTGTTTCACAAGTTTTTTGAGTGATCCTTTGGCAAAATCCCATTTTCCGTTTTCATATCCTAGATATTCTTTGATGAATATGAGATCTTCGTCCGTGAGCGTCTCGGGTGCGTCCTTTTTATGCGCCCATTCCTCTAATTCTTCGAGGGCATGTTGGTAGTACTTAACTCGATCTCGGTTCGCGTCGTTCTCCACTTCTGCCAGAGCAAGTTTGTCAACCCCTTTGAGATACTCTTCGACTTTTCCGAGAGCTGCTTTCTTCGCTTCAAGTTCTGCGGGCGGGTTGGCGGGTGTAGTGCTATTTTCTTCCTCAAGCGTGAAGTTGCCGGCCGTACCTTTTACCGCGTATTTCATCGGTGCAAGTCCCTTGAGTTCGATGGTAATCTTCGCATCTTCGGTGATTGCGTCTTTGGAAATGAGCATATACGCATCTCTGTAGGTGTTTCCGTTCTCCTCATATTTGATGCGTCTTGTCGCTGTAATATACGTATTGCCACTTAGCTTTGCCCCTGCCAGTCTCTTCGTCAGCTCCTGTCCGTTCACGATCACTTTTGTCTTGTCGAATGAACTCGGTGTGTTGGGATTGATGTCGTCACAGGTGAATTGAATGCAAAAATCACCCTTGTACTGTCCTTCAGTTTGATACACATATCCCTTACGCACCCCCGTCACAGCGGAAGCATACGCCGTATTCGGCAAGAGTCCGACAACGAGCGCGAACAGTAACAGAGCGGTAAGTCCTATGTTTTTCTTCATTGATCATTTCTCCTTTCCGGTGCGTGTTTTGCACCATACCTTTTTGACACTGCCTCAAAGTTAGCATAGACTTACGAAAAAAACTTCTTCAAGAAGAAAAATTCTATCCCAAAAAAGGATTGACCTGCATTGTCGCAGGTCTCTCTTTTTGCAATCAAAAAAGCGACACGCGGTCGCTTTATTCATACACTTTCGCCGTCTCGTAGAGAGGCTTGAGTTTCTTAAAGATCTTTTCAAAGACTTCGTTGTAGAGCCGCATGTACACGGCGTGGTTTTTCATATCCGGCGTGAAGGTCTCCGTGATATGCACCATCTTTTCGATGGCGTCTTGGGCGGTCTCGTAGACCCCGACGCTTTGGAACGCCACGGCGGCACTGCCGATGACCCCCGTCTCGTGCGATTGGGCGCGATAAAGCGGAAGCCCGAACATATCCGACGTAATCTGACAGATTTCATGCGAGCGCGAACCGCCGCCGGCGACATAGATCCCTTCGGTCTTCGTCTTCATCTTTTTTTCGAGCGAAAAAGCGCCTTCCATCAGCGCAAAATTGATGCCTTCGATGATCGCGCGATAGAGATGGATACGCGTCGTCACTTCCGAGAAACCGATGACCGCGCCGCGCGTATTGGGCATGGAAAAATTCGGCGTAAAATACGGCTGAAACACGAGTCCGTTGGATCCCGGCGGGATCTCCTTGAGCCGTCGGTTGAGAAGATCTTCCGCGGACACGCCGAGTTTCAGCGCCTCTTTCACTTCTTTCTCGGCAAATTCTTTCTTAAACCAGCTGATGAGCCAATAGCCCCTGTAAATTTGAATCTCGGGATGATAGTGTCCGCGCATGGGTGACGCATAGGCAGGGAAAAAGCGTTGCGGCTCGACATAGCGGTCGATCGTATAGGAGATGGTCGCCGTCGTGCCGAAACTGACCGCCGCTTTCTCAGGTGTCGTACAGGAGAGCCCGAGGGTCTCGCAGGCCTTGTCCGAGCCCGTCGCGATGAGCGGAAGGCCCTCTTTGATCCCCGTCTCTCGTGCGCATTGTGCCGTAATCTTCCCCATCACTTCGCCCGGCTCCACGAGATCGGCGAGTTTTTCTCTTTCCACGGGGAAAATTACATAGTTCTGATCTCGCGGCGTGAGCCAACGGCGATTTTTATTGTCGTACGGAAGGTGACCGATCACACTCGCCGTGGAATCCACGACATTGCCGCACAGTTTCATATTGAGATAGGTCGAGAGAAAGACGACTTTGTCCGCGCGGGCGAAATTTTCCGGTTCGCACTGTCTCAAGTAATTTACGGCGGAGATTTTCCGCGTGAGTTCCACCGCTTTCGTCATGCCGACCGCGGCAAAAATGGCCCGATCCTTGAAGGATAACGGCGGCATCTCGGTCTCGCGCTTGTCGAGCCAAAGGATGAGCGGACGGACAGGTACGCCGTCCTTGTCGATGAGGACGATGGAGTCCCGCACCGTCGTAAGGCTCACGCAGACGATCCGCTCCCAATCGGATCCCGATCGTTCCTTGAGTTCTCGCGACGCGGACACGATGGCATGCCAAAAGAAATCCACATCCTGCTCCGCTTGACCGGGTTTCGGTGAAACATAAGTGCGTTCAAATTTTTTCTGAACGTATGAAACGATTGATCCCGTCGGATCGACAAGTACTGCTCTTAGGCTCTGTGTACCGAGATCGAACGTGAGCGCCAGAGGTTCCATCACACATCTCCTTTTCTAATCGACTCGTGAGTCGCATCTTCTGAAGTTCCCTACCATGCTCTTTCTTTCCCATTTCTTCCCCATATGCACGGTTCTTTTCTTCCCTATAGCATACCACAGTTCTTCCGTGTCGACCGCGGTTTCTCCACGGGAAATCTCTAGACATTCGTGCGTCGATTTTTGAACAATCAAAAAAAGATCCGCACGTGCATGCAGATCTTTTTTGTCTCTATTTGTTTTTCTTTTCTTCGCGAAGATTTTTCTGAATCAAGTGGTCAAGCACGAGCTCGTAACCGCTCTCGCCGTATTGCAGGGTGCGATTGACGCGGCTGATGGTCGCCGTGGATGCACCGGTCTCCTGCTCGATTTCGTTGTAGGTCTTACGAATGCGAAGGAGTTTTGCAACTTTGAGTCTCTGTGCAATGGACTCGATCTCACGTACGGTGCAAACGTCGTTGAAGAAGCGTCTGCATTCGTCTTTGTCCTTGAGCATGAGGATCGACTCGTAGAGTTCGTCCATCTGTTCCTTGTCCGGTTGATAAGCCATCCTTGTTCCTCCTTTATTAAAATAGTCCCTCGACGGTTCCGTCTTCACGGACGTCGATATGGCACGCCGCGGGATCCTTGGGCAGTCCGGGCATCGTCATGATATCGCCCGTCAAGGCGACGATGAAGCCCGCACCGGAATTGACGCGCAGTTCTCGAACTTCGACGGTAAATCCTCGCGGTGCTCCGAGGAGCTTGGGATCGTCGGAGAACGAGTACTGCGTCTTGGCAATACAGACGGGCATGTGGTCATACCCGGCCTTGTGAAAGTTCCTTAAGCTTGTGCGTGCAGATTTGGAATACGTGACGCCGTCGGCACGATAGATCTCACGTGCCACGGTCTCGATCTTCTCCTCGATGGAGAGATCGGCGTCATAGATCGGGTGGAAATCACTCGGTGCATCCGCGAGACGCACGACTTCTTCGGCAAGTTCGATCGCGCCTTCTCCGCCTTTCGCAAAGACTTCCGTGTCGATGGCCTTGACGCCTTCCCGTTCGACCAGTGTGCGCAGGAGACCCAGCTCCTTCTCGGTGTCGGTCGGGAAACGGTTCAATGCTACGACGGCGGGTACACCGTATTTCTTGATGTTCTCAATGTGTTGCTTAAGATTCTTATACCCATCTTCGAGCGCCGTGAGATTTTCTTCGCCGAGCGCTTCTTTTTTTACGCCGCCGTGGGATTTTAACGCCCGGACGGTCGCAACAATGACGATGGCGTCGGGTGCGAGTCCCGCAAGCGGACATTTGATGTCGAGAAATTTCTCCGCACCGAGGTCCGCGCCGAAACCGGCTTCCGTCACGACATAGTCGGCGAGTTTGAGCCCCGCGCGGGTGGCGGTGACGCTATTGCAGCCGTGTGCAATATTCGCAAAAGGTCCGCCGTGGATGATGGCGGGCGTGCCTTCGAGCGTCTGCACGAGATTCGGTGCAACGGCTTCTTTCATGAGGAGCGCGACGGCACCCTGCGCCTTGAGATCGGCGACGGTGACGGGCGCGCGGTCATAGGTGTATGCGACAATCATCTTCGCGACGCGCGCTTTGAGATCCATGAGGTCGCGTGCGAGGCAAAAGATCGCCATGAGTTCCGAAGCGACGGTGATGTCAAAATGATCCTCACGCGGTACGCCGTTCGTGTGTCCGCCGAGTCCGACGGTGATGTTCCTGAGGGCGCGGTCGTTCATATCGAGCACCCTGTGATGCACGATGCGTCTCGGATCGATGCCGAGTTCGTTGCCCTGTTGGAGGTGATTGTCGATCATCGCCGCGATGAGATTGTTCGCCGCGGTGAGCGCGTGAAAATCTCCCGTAAAATGCATATTGATTTCATCCATCGGGACAACTTGCGCATAGCCGCCGCCTGCTGCGCCGCCTTTGATGCCGAACGACGGACCGAGACTCGGCTCTCGGAGGGCACTCACGGCCTTTTTCCCGATGCGGTTTAATCCCATGGACAGCCCGATGTTGACGGTGGTCTTCCCTTCCCCGGCGGGCGTGGGATTGATGGCGGTCACAAGGATGAGTTTGCCGTCCTTATTGCCCTCACGCTCTTTTAACGCGTCCATACGAATCTTCGCCTTGTAGCGTCCGTAGAGATCGATCTCGTCCGCGGAGAGTCCCAGTTTCGCCGCGACGTCCCCGATCGGCTGCATCTTGCATTCCTGTGCAATCATGACATCCGTTTTCATGCTTCTTCTCCTAATTTCCCGATGTCGGTGCGCCAGGTCGCGCCTTCAAAAACGGTCTTACCCTCGAGAACGCCGTAGATCTTCTCGCGGCATTCTGCGAGATCTTTCCCGTCCGTGACGAGCGACAAAACGCGTCCGCCATTCGTGTAAAATCTGCCCCCTTTTTCTACAGTACCGTTGTGTAGCACAATAAGGTCTTCATTTATTATATCACGAATTTCAATCTCTTTCATCTTCGTATACTTACCGGGATAACCCTCCGATGTGATAATGACGGTCATCCAGGTGCGGTCGTTGTAGCGGAAATCTTTTTTCTTTAACGTGCCGTCGACGGCCTTCGTGAGGATCTCGACGAGATCGCTGTCGAGTTTTTGGAGGACGACCTGCGTCTCCGGATCGCCGAAACGGACGTTGAACTCGAGAATCTTCGGTCCCTCTCGGTCGATCATAAAACCGATGAAGAGCACGCCGTCAAACGTAAAGCCCTCCTCCTCGAACGCTTTTTCGATACTCGGAATGATTTCGTCGTAGATCACGCGATTGTCTTTCTCGTCGATGAGAACGTTCGGTGCAAACGCGCCGACGCCGCCCGTATTGGGGCCCTTGTCGCCGTCGTAGATCTTCTTATAGTCCTTCGCGCTCACCATGGGGAAAAGTTTCCCTTTGGAGACGATGGCAAAGACGCTCGCCTCGTAGCCGTCGAGAAATTCCTCGAGCACGACGGTCGTGCCTTCATCGCCAAAAATTTTCTCCTGCATCATCTCGCGGATGGTGTTCTCGGTCGTCTCCTCGTCTTCACAGATAACGACGCCTTTGCCGGCGCAGAGTCCGTCCGCTTTGACCACGATGGGATAATCGAACGCCGCCGTCGCCGCCAAGGCTTCTTCGTAATCGGAAGTCTCGACATAGCGCGCCGTCGGAAGATTGTGTTTTTCGAGGAAGCGCTTGGTGAAGGATTTGGAACTCTCGAGTCTCGCGCTATCTTTGTCCGGCCCGAAGATCCTAAGATCGTTCGCGTTGAAAAGATCCACGATGCCCGCCGCAAGCGGTGCCTCGGGGCCGACGATCGTCAGATCGATCTTTTCCTTGAGGGCAAAGTCGAGGAGCGCGTCGCTATCGTCCGACGCGATGTCGACATTGGTCGCAATAAGACCCGTGCCCGCATTGCCGGGTGCCACAAAGAGCGTGGGCTCGAGCGGTGATTTTTTGAGTTTATGGGCAATCGCGTGTTCACGACCGCCGGATCCGATGATGAGTATTTTCATAGTCGCCTCAATGTCTAAAATGTCTTCTGCCGGTGAAGATCATCGCGATATTGTTCTCATCCGCAACGCGAATGGATTCCTCGTCGCGAATCGATCCGCCGGGTTCGATGACGGCGGTTACGCCCGCTTTCGCGAGGGCCGTGAGACTGTCGCCGAACGGGAAGAATCCGTCGGATGCGCAGACCGCACCTTTGACTTCCTCACCGGCGCGCAGGATGCCCTCTTCGATCGGCCAGATGCGGTTCACTTCACCTTGTCCGATACCGAGCGTGCGTTCGCCTTTCGCGATGACGATACCGTTCGATTTGACGGTCTTAGCCGCTTTCATCGCAAAGAGGAGTGCCTTTTCCTCCTCCTCGGTGGGTTTTCTCTTGGTGACGACTTTCATTTCGTTCACAAGTCCGAGGTCCTGATCCTGCACGAGGAGGCCGCCGAGGATAAATTTCATATCCATGGGTTTCTCGGGCCATTCGGAGATCTTCGGGATGCGAAGAACGCGCAGGTTCTTTTTCTTCTTAAAGACTTCGAGTGCCGCGTCGGTGTACGAGGGTGCCAGGATGACTTCGAGGAAAATCTCGGTCATTTTCTGTGCGAGTTTCTCATCGACTTCGCGGTTTACGGCGACGATGCCGCCAAAGATCGACACGCTGTCCGCTTCATACGCGGCAACATACGCATCATAGATGTCGTCCGCCGATGCGATGCCGCAGGGATTGGCGTGTTTGAGCCCGACGGCGGTGGGACGATCACCGAATTCCTTGAGCGCGACGAGCGCCGCGTTGGCGTCGTTGAGATTGTTGAACGAGAGCGCTTTGCCCTGGATAATCTCGGCGGTGTTGAGGCTCCCCACGGTCGGACGATCCTCGTAGGAATAGCCCTCCTGATGCGGGTTCTCGCCGTAGCGGAGTTTCTTGCCGTTCGTCATATGGAGGAAAAATTCCTCTTTGTCGTCAAGTTTGTTCTCAAAATAGTGCACGATCTCGATATCGTATGCCGCGGTGTGGCGATAGGCTTTGAACGCGAGTTTTTCCCGTGCCGTTTCGTCCATCGTGCCCGCCTCGAGGCACTCGAGGACGGCCGCATAATCCGCGGGATCGGTGAGGACGACGACATCGCGATGGTTCTTTGCCGCCGCACGGATCATAGACGGTCCGCCGATGTCGATGTTCTCGATGACTTCCGCATGTTCCGCACCGCGTGCGACCGTCTCGCGGAAAGGATAGAGGTTGACGACGACCATGTCGATCGGCGTGATTCCGTGCTCCTCGACGGTCTTTACATGCTCCTCATGGTCGCGCATGTAAAGCAGTCCGCCGAAGACATACGGCGAGAGGGTCTTGACTCTCCCCCCGAGGATCTCCGGGAAATGCGTGATTTCCTCGATGCCTCGTACTTTGATACCGCTTGCCTCGAGATGTTTCTTGGTATTCCCCGTCGAGATGATCTCCCAACCGAGTTTTTCGAGTCCGCGTGCGAATGTGTCCACACCCGTTTTGTCAAATACACTGATGAGCGCTCTTTTCATCTTTGGTCCTCCTTTAACACACGAAGTATCGCTTCCGTATAGATTTCGTGCTCCGTCTCGAGCACGCGTTTTGCCAGTGTTTCCGCGGTGTCGTCCGGGAGAACGGGCACTTCTCGCTGAAGAATGATCTCGCCCGTGTCACAACCCGCATCGACGAAATGTACCGTCGCACCGCTTACTTTTTCTCCCGCCGCAATGACGGCCTCATGGACGCGTTCGCCGTAGAAGCCCTTGCCCGAAAACTTCGGGATGAGCGACGGATGGATATTGAGGATCCGTCTCTTATAATGATCCGTAAAAAAGGCAGGTAATATCCTCATAAAACCTGCCAATAAAAGATAGTCCGCGTTCGCCGCGTCGAGTTTCTCGATCATCGCACGATAGTAGCTCTCCGAGTCTTTGTATTCACGTCTTTCAATAGCGGCATGTGGAATTCCCATCTTCTCCGCGCGCACGAGTCCGTACGCGTCCTTGTGATCGGATAGGACGAGGGCAATTTCTCCGGGGATGACACCCTTCCTCACATTGTCCGCAATCGCCTGAAAATTGGTCCCGCCGCCGGAGAGTAGCACGCCGAATCTTACAGGCATACTTCGAGCTCCTCTCCCTTGACGACGCGGCCGAGTTCATAGACGGTTTCGCCGCGTTCCTCCATGAGTTGTCGCGCTTTGGGCACGTCTTTTTCACCCACGAAAAGCATCATGCCGATACCCATGTTGAACGTATTGTACATTTCTTTGGTTTCGATTTTGCCCCACTTTGCAATCGCATCAAAGATTTTTGGACGCTCAACTCCTGTGTAATCGAGTTTTGCCGTGAGTCCCTTCGGTAAAATGCGCGGAACGTTCTCATAGATGCCGCCGCCCGTGATGTGTACGATGCCGTGGACGTCCGTCTCTTCGATGACGGGACGCACGGATTTCACATAGATGCGCGTCGGGGTGAGCAGTTCCTCGCCGAGCGTGCGATCGAGTCCGTAGTGTTCCTTGAGATCGAGATTTTCGCGTTCAAAGACGATCTTCCGCACGAGCGAAAAGCCGTTGGAATGGAGTCCCGAAGATGCGAGTCCGAGGATGACATCCCCCTCTTTGATCTTCGAGCCGTCGATGATCTCATCTCTCTCGACGACGCCGACCGCAAAACCGGCGATATCATATTCGCCGTCTTCATAAAAACCGGGCATCTCCGCGGTTTCCCCGCCGATGAGCGCCATTTCGCCCTTGACGCAGCCGTTCGCAACGCCTTCGACGACGGAAGCCATCTTCTCGGGTTCGAGTTTGCCGGTTCCGATGTAATCGAGAAAAAAGAGCGGTTTCGCGCCCTGACAGAGGATGTCGTTGACACACATCGCGACGGCATCCTCGCCGACGGTATTGTGCACGCCGGTCATAAAGGCGAGTTTGAGTTTGGTGCCGACGCCGTCCGTGCCCGAAACGAGCACGGGGTCTTTATATTGTCCGAGCGCATAAAGGCCCGAAAATCCGCCGATCGACGAGAGGACGTTCTCGTTTTGCGTACGTTTGACGAGTTCTTTAATCAGCGCGACCTCTTTGTATCCGGCTTCCTTGTCGACGCCTGCCGCTTTGTAGTTAAGCATCGTGTTCTCCTTTCAAATCGGGATAAACCCCGGTAAAACAACCTGCACAGAAAGTATCGCCGCGTCCCGTGGATTCGAGCAAATCCTCGACGCTGATAAAAGCGAGGGAATCCGAACCGATCTGCTCTTTGATCTCCTCGATGGACTTCTTAGCGGCGAGCGGTGTCTCGGCGAGCGATTGATTGACGCCGAGTTTGCACGGATATTTACAGAGCGGACTTGCCACGCGCACGTGAATTTTCTTCGCACCTGCACGCTTGAGCATCCTGACGACACCGCGCATCGTCGTGCCGCGCACGATCGAGTCGTCCACGAGCACCATGTCTTTGCCCTTGATGTTTTCCTTGAGCGGATTGAGTTTGAGCTTGACCGCGAGATCACGCGAAACCTGCGACGACAAAATAAAGGTCCGTCCGACGTAGCGGTTCTTGATGAGTCCTTCGCCGTAGGGAAGCCCGGATTTGTCCGCGTAGCCGATTGTCGCAACGGTGCCCGAGTCGGGTGCCGCAATGACGAGATCGACATCCACGGGTTCCGTCTTTGCGAGCGCCTGGCCCGTCTTTCTCCGCATCTTATAGACGGAGAGATCGTTGATGACGGAGTCCGGCCTTGCAAAATAGATCATCTCAAAGAGACATGCCTTGCGCGCGAGCGGTTTCTCAAACGGAATTTTCTTTACGAGTCCGTCGCGAATATGATAGATGAGTCCCGATTCGATTTCCGAGATAAACTCACCCCCGAGGACGTCAAAGACACATGTTTCGCTCGATACCATGTACGAACCGTCGAGTTTGCCGAGCGAAAGCGCTTGGACGCCGTGTGCGTCGCGCAGCGCAATGATCCCGTGCGAACTCATGACGACCATGGCGTACGCGCCGACGATCTTCGGCATGACTTCACGCACGCTTTCCACGAGATCGTCCGCGTCCGAATGGACAATGAGCGAACCGATGATGTCACTGTTCGTCATCTCTTTGCGCAAAAACGAAAATTCCTCGAGAAGTTCCGCGCGGTTTAGGATGCTGCCGTCATAGGAAATCGCAAACGCACCTTTGCCCGAACCCATGACCATCGGATCGAGATCGAAGCGCGTGCGATCCGACTGGGAGTTGTCGATGCACCCCATCGCAAGATTGCCGCGCAGACGCGTCAAGAGTTCCTGATCGAAAAGATCGTCGACATAGCCGCGTTCCTTGCGATAGTCAATGTAGCCGTTGTCGTTGACGGCAACACCGCAACCGTATTGTCCGCGATGTTGGAGCGCAAAGAGTGCGAGATAGACAAGACTCGGTGCGGTATCGTCCGTATGTGCAATGGCAAAAATGCCGCTCATGCGCGCATCTCCGCGTCGAGATCGAGAATGCGACTTGCCATGCGTGCCTTATAGGCAACGAGACGCTCCTCTAGCTCCGGATATTTGAGTGCGAGAATCTGCACTGCAAGAATGGCGGCATTTTCCGCGCCGCCGATGGCAACCGTCGCAACCGGCACACCTTTGGGCATCTGAACGACCGACAGAAGACTGTCGAGTCCGTCCATGGTGGAAGACTTCATCGGGAGACCGATGACCGGGAGGGTCGTCACGCCCGCGATAACGCCCGCGAGATGCGCCGCTTTGCCTGCGCACGCGATGATGCATTCAATCCCGTTTTCTTTTGCATGAAGCGCAAAATCATGCGTTTCTTCCGGGGTGCGATGCGCCGATAAAATGCGCCATTCCACCTCTACGCCAAAATCCTTGAGTTCTTCGACGGTCTTTTCGACCACCGGTTGATCCGACTTCGATCCCATTACGACTGCAACCTTCATCTTCATCCTCCTTAGACTGAGTGCTTGTTCGATTAGGCATCTTTGCCCGATGACATTTCATCACTTTTCTATCTTATCACAGTTGCGCTTTGATTCAATATTCTGCAATGCTTTTCCTGCAAAAAGCGCGCATTTTTCTTTCCTTTTTTGCGTGAAATAAAAAACTCCCCACCGGAAGGTGGAGAGTCCCCTTGAGCCAACGAACTCAAAATTTCTTTTTCGATGACTTTTATTTTGCTTCCTCGCGCGACTCGAGATAACGCGCGGGTCCGAGTTTGTAGAGATCTTCTCCGTGCGCGTCCAGGACGACCGTCACGGGAAAATCTTCGACCACGAGTTTTCTCACCGCTTCGCTCCCGAGATCGTCATAGAGAATGACCTCGGCGGATTTGACGGCGTTCTTGTAGAGCGCAGCCGCTCCGCCGATCGCGGCAAAATAGACTGCACCCTTTTCCATCATCTTGTCGCGCACTTCGTCCGAGCGTTTGCCTTTGCCGATCATTCCGAGCATGCCCTCGTCCATGAGTCGCGGTGCATACGGATCCATGCGATAGCTCGTCGTGGGGCCGCAACTGCCGATGACTTCGCCCGGCTTTGCGGGAGCGGGTCCGACATAATAGACGACGGAGCCCTCAAGCGGAAACGGCATCTCGCCTCGATCGAGCGCCTCGACGATGCGTTTGTGCGCCGCGTCGCGTGCGGTATAGATGACGCCCGAAATCGTCACGCGATCGCCGGCTCTGAGATTTTGTAATTGTTCTTTCGTAAGCGGTGTTGTAAGTTTCATCCTTCACCCCTCCTAGATCTCGACATACGCATGCCTGGTCGCATGGCAGTTGATATTGACCGCAACGGGCATGCCCGCAATATGCGTCGGATAGGTCTCGATTTTTACGGCGAGAGATGTCGTTCTGCCGCCGAATCCCTGCGGACCGACGCCGGTCGCGTTGATCTTTTCGATGAGCTCGTCCTCAAGCGCCGCATACGCAGGATCGGGATTCCGATCATCAAGATCGCGGAACAATGCTTTCTTTGCAATCTCGGTCGCCTTGTCGAGCGTACCGCCGATGCCGACGCCGACAACCGTGGGCGGACACGGATTCGGTCCCGCCATACGCACCGTCTCGATGACAAATTCTTTGATTGCCTCGATCCCGTCCGCGGGTTTCATCATCGCCGTTCGACTCATATTCTCCGAACCGAAGCCCTTGGCACCGAACAAAATGCCAATCCTATCGCCCGGTACGATGTCGTAGTGAATGACCGCCGGGGTGTTGTCTCCCGTATTGACGCGATCGAGCACGGGATCTTTGACGACTGATTTTCGAAGATAGCCGTCCTTGTACCCCTGACGCACGCCCTCGTTGATTGCCTCCGTAAGATTGCCCTCGACGTGCACGTCCTGACCGACCGTCACGAAAAGGACCGCCATGCCCGTGTCCTGACACATCGGCGCCTTGGTCTCTTTGGCAACCTTGGCGTTTCTGATAATCTCATCGAGAATTCCCCCCGCGAGCGGTGAATCCTCGTCCTTGCGCATGGATGTTAGTTTCTCCATCACGTCGTCCGGGAGATCCGTCGCCGTCTCCATCGTCATTCTGCGTACTTCTTCCGTAATTTTCTTCGCTTCAACGATTCGCAATGCCTTCACCCTCCTTTGTCCATCGATCGATATCGATCTTCGTTGCCTTGATTTTTCTTCCGAGAATTTGACTGCCGAGTCGCTCAAATTCTTCTCGGGATCCGCTCGTGTAAAAGCGCGTCTCCCCCGTGCCCTCGTTTTCAAAAAAGTTCTCCGTCTCCACGATGCCGTCCGCCGGATCCACAAAGCACACCTCGGGATATTCTTTCTCGGCGAGCGTGCGATAGAGCGGAAAATGTGTACAGCCGAAAACGACGGTGTCCGCCGTTCCTACCGCATCCATGTAGCCTCGAAACGCTTCGCGTGCCTCGGGGCTCCCGATTTTTCCGGATTCGACAATCTCCACGAGCCTCGGGGACGGAACGCCGACGACTTCGAGTTCCGGCCGAGCCTTCTTGATTGCCCGTTCATATGCCCCGGAGCGAATCGTCCCCTCCGTCGCAAGAATCCCGACTTTCTTTTTTGCCGCGCGAAGAGCGACGCGCGTTCCCGCTTCGATCATGCCGATCGCGGGCATCTCCATCTCACGAACGCTCTCGAGACCGTAGACCGTTGCCGTATTGCAGGCGATGACAATGCATCCCGCGCCTTCTCCTTGCAAAAAATATGTAATCTCCCGGGAAAATCTGGCGACTTCTCCTCCTTCGCGCACGCCGTACGGGCAACGCGCCGTGTCCGCAAAATATACGAGATCCACCTTGGGATAATGCGCACGGATGGTCCTTAAGACGGTGAGTCCGCCGAGTCCCGAATCAAATACACCGATTTTCATCTTTTCACCTCGTGTACATTATACCCAACGCATGTTCGGATTTGTTCATCGTTTTGTAGGACGGTCCGCTTTCAGTAAGCGTGTTCGATCGAAAAGCAATTGAACACAAAAAAAGAAGACGGCTGTCCGTCTTCTTTTTGTTTCGTCTTCTTACGCGATGATCTTCGATACAACGCCTGCGCCTACGGTGCGGCCGCCTTCGCGGATTGCAAAGCGGAGGCCTTCGTCCATAGCGATGGGGGTGATGAGTTCGATGATGAATTTCGCGTTGTCGCCGGGCATGACCATCTCGACGCCGTTCTCAAGTTCGATGTTGCCGGTTACGTCGGTGGTACGGAAGTAGAATTGGGGTCTGTATCCCGAGAAGAACGGGGTGTGGCGGCCGCCTTCTTCTTTCGTAAGGACGTATACTTCGCTCTCAAACTTGGTGTGGGGGGAGATGCTGCCGGGTTTTGCGAGGACTTGTCCGCGTTCGATGTCGTCTCTTTGGACGCCGCGGAGGAGAAGGCCTACGTTGTCGCCTGCTTCTGCAAAGTCGAGGATCTTTCTGAACATTTCGACGCCGGTGACGACGACGCTTCTCTTCTCGTCGGTGAGGCCTACGATTTCGACGGTGTCGCCGACTTTGACTTGGCCGGATTCGACTCTGCCGGTTGCTACGGTGCCGCGGCCGGTGATGGTGAAGATGTCTTCGACGGGCATGAGGAAGTCTTTGTCGGTGTCACGAACGGGGGTGGGGATGTATTCGTCGACTTCTTCCATGAGTTTGGCAATTTTGTCTCCCCATTCTCCATCGGGGTCGTCGAGGGCTTTTAATGCACTGCCTACGACGATGGGGGTGTTGTCGCCGTCGAATTCGTATTCGTTAAGAAGGTCTCTGACTTCCATTTCGACGAGTTCGATGAGTTCGGGGTCGTCTACTTGGTCTTCTTTGTTGAGGAAGACGACGATCTTCGGTACGCCTACCTGGCGTGCGAGTAGAATGTGTTCTCTCGTTTGGGGCATGGGGCCGTCTGCTGCACTGACGACGAGGATGGCGCCGTCCATTTGTGCTGCGCCGGTGATCATGTTCTTGACGTAGTCGGCGTGGCCCGGGCAGTCTACGTGTGCGTAGTGGCGGCTCGGGGTTTCGTATTCGACGTGGGAGGTGGAGATGGTGATGCCGCGTTCTCTTTCCTCGGGGGCTTTGTCGATGTGTGCGTAGTCGATGAATTCGCCGCCGCCGTATCTCTTGTTGAGTACGAGGGTGATGGCTGCGGTGAGGGTGGTCTTGCCGTGGTCAACGTGGCCGATGGTGCCGATGTTGACGTGCGGTTT
>QWCK01001757.1_pt1 | contig 35149 bp, 27 predicted proteins | sample 1972571 | NCBI WGS metagenome assembly QWCK01 (sample SAMN09866710, study PRJNA288562) | Human gut metagenome isolate term2_stool, whole genome shotgun sequencing... | isolation source: gut | host: Homo sapiens | place: USA: California | reverse complement strand
TCAGAATCGCAATCACCACAGGTATCCATTTTCCGAGACTCATATCTTTTCCTTCCTATCTGGCTATGAAACGGGACAAACGGCACTGGCGTGCAGTTCTGCAATCCCATTCGACGTGTTTTCCGAGACACGGCGGTATCCTCGTCGGAAACCCCAATCGGCACAGTCGGCAGGTATCCGCCATGCGTTCTCAAGGCCCCTTCGAGCAGTCCGAACAGTGCCGGAGCACGCTGTGGAAACGTCTCAATGACGCGGCTGACATGAGGCAGCAAGTTGCGATGTTCGAACACATGATGCCGAGTCCGTAACATCTGTTTGTTCGGAACACCATTGCAGGATGGCCTGTCCCGGCGCATATCGGATTTTCCTAGCGGAAGAGGATTGATGCTGTCTGCAAGATAGTCAGGTCTCGCCCTTACGGAGTCATTTTTCTTGAAAAATTCCGTCATGGAACTGTTCAGCACCTCAGCTATTTCCCCGATTCGGTTGAACCTAGAAGCAACGTATCCATTCCAGATACGCCCAATATATCATATTAAATAACTAGTAAATATAATTGGCTCTATATAGCAATATTTGTACATGAGCAGTCCTTGATTTCGATATTTTTATTTACACACGTAACTATTCGTGTTATTATATTAAAACGAAATCAATTATAAAAATTATTAATATTTTCTCAAATAAGAAAACAGGGACAACCTTGGGAATATTTTGTTCCTCGTCTCGCTGATAAAACAAGCGATAATATATCACTAAATATTTTATACATTTTTTTCAAATAATTATGGAATATTCATTCATGCATAAAATAGTTGTTCCTAACACAATTCTTATTGTCGATGATGATGAAATGAACCGTGATGTGTTGGGAAATATTTTTTCTGCGTCTCATTCCATTGAAATGGCTGAAAATGGAAAAGAGTGTCTCAATAAAATACTAGAATGTGGACAAAAATTTTGTGCTGTCCTTCTGGATGTGGTCATGCCTGTAATGGGCGGTATTGAAGTATTGAAAAAACTTAACAGAGATGGTGTTGTTGATCATATTCCCGTCTTTCTTATTACTGGAGAAACAGATACGAGAATCATCAAGCGAGCATATGAACTCGGCGTGATGGATGTCATTTCTAAACCTATTTCTTCGTATATTGTGCAACGCCGGGTTAATTCCGTTATTGAATTGTTTACGGCACGTAAACGACTCTCCAGTGTGGTGGGCCAGCAAAAGGATCAGCTTTTGAAACAGGCCAAAAGAATCCTGAGGCTGAACATGGGGATGATAGAGTCTCTTTCAACAGCCATTGAATTTCGCAGTGGCGAGTCCGGTGAGCACATCCGGAAAATACATGACATCACTAAGCTGTTCCTTGAAAATTCCCCACTGGGCAGAGATTTTTCGACGGAGGAAATTGAGCATATTTCTTTGGCCGCGATTATGCATGACGTTGGAAAGATTTCCATTCCTGACGCCATATTGAGCAAGCCAGGACGCCTTACCCCCGAGGAGTTTGAGATCATGAAGACGCATACGACACAAGGAGGACAACTTCTGGAGAGAATTCCGCAGATGAGGGAACTGCCGTTTTTCACGTATGCCTACGATATTGCCAAATACCATCATGAGAGATGGGACGGACGCGGATACCCGGAGGGGCGCAAGGGCGACGATATCCCTTTATGGGCACAGATAGTCTCCATTGCAGACGTATATGACGCGCTGGTCAGCCCACGGTGTTACAAGAAGGCTTTCAGTTTTGAGGTGGCCCTTGGCATGATTGTCAGCGGCGAATGCGGCGTGTTCAATCCAAACATATTGGCATGCTTTCGGGAAATTGAGGGTAAGCTCCGCACTCTCTACGGTAGCGGCCCGGAGCGATTGTACGAGTGAGGCAAAAAAATATGGATCAGACAAGAAAGGCAAGACTTGAGGCGGGCGGAATTATGGTGGACGAAGCTCTTGAACGCTTTATGGGAAACGAGGCTATGCTTGAGCGCTATTTACAGAAATTCCTCAGCGAAAAGAGCTATGCCATGCTGCGGGATTCTCTAGCCTCAAACGATTGGGAAGCGGCTGGCAGAGCAGCGCACACGCTGAAAAGCATATGTGGTACCATAGGATGTGAGGCCATGCAGGAGCTTGTGACTCTGCAGGAACGTCATATCCGCGCCGGAGAATGGAAAGAAGCCGTTGGTATGATGCCAGAGATATCCAACAGCTACGAGAATATTTGCGGTGTGATCCGGGCGTAGCGTACAGGGTATTCAGCAGAAGGACGTATAAAGGGATATTGCGTACTGCTGTATATCTACATAATACTAGGTAATTAAATGAAAAGTTACAGCGGAATACCATATACGACGGGAAAACAGGCCGCAGACGATGTAAAGACACAGCTTGTTGGTTTTATAAAAATACCCAAATGGCTGCTTGGGCTCTGTCTTATTACTGTTTTCTATATTTTGTTCGTCTGTTTCTCCATGTATAAAATAGGCGATTCAACAACGCAGCTCTATGAGTATCCCTATACTGTCTCACGCAAAGCGCAGGAAATGAAAACCGCCCTCTATGGCATGCGAATCTCTCTGCCATCTCTTCTAGCCACGCCCGGCATCACCATTGCCGAAATTGATAACCTTCTGCGAGAGCAGATGGCGATGCAGAACAAGTCGTTGGAAGAGATCACACTCAAGTTCCGGGGGAATGAGAAAGAACTGGCTTATCTGAAAAGATGTATGGCTGAATTGCGGGAAGCCCGAAAAAATATGGTCAATAACCTATTGGGCAATCTGGATTTTCAGTACATCAATGCCTATTATGCCCGTGAGGTTCTCCCACATTTTGAAAAGGTGGATAAACTGCTAGGTAACTTGGGCGATGCCGCCGAACACCGTGGCAATGCAATCTTGGCAGAAATGGACAAGCTGAGAACCTTTTCCATCATTGCTACGCTGCTTATGGGAATAAGCATCATCTTGCTGATTATTCACACCCGCAAACTGGAATGGGATAAATACAAGGAGAGCGCATACCGCGAAAAACTCCTCAATCTGCTTGCAGCCAACATAGATGAAATATTTTTCATTTCACGCGAAGATAAATCTTTTGAATATGTGAGCTCAAATAGTGAACGCGTCATAGGCGTACCGCCTGAAAAATTTATTCATGATTACAGTAAATTATATTCTCTTCTAGAGTGTAAGGACAGCGACTGGTTGCGCGCAGTGTTCGACGATACGTCCTCAAATATGAAGGAACGGGACGTCGTGCTTGGTGAAGAGGGGCCGCCGCTTCAATATCCGGGTGTATCCCATATTCCTAAATGGTGTTCTGAGCCAGCGCATTATCGTATTATTCGATCAAACTAAGGAATTTGCCTATCGACAGGCACTGAGCGACGCTCTTGAGAATGCCCGCAACGCAAATACCGCCAAAAGTAATTTCCTCTCCCACATGTCTCATGAAATCCGTACGCCGATGAACGCCATTATCGGTATGACGGTCATTGCCCTGACCCGGCTTGACGATCGATCCCGCATGGAGGATTGCCTCACCAAAATAGCTCTGTCCTCACGCCATCTGCTCGGCCTTATCAATGACGTGTTGGACATGTCCAAAATCGAAGGCGGCAAGCTCACCATTGCTCATGATCCGTTCAATTTTAAAATATCTCTACAAGGAGTTATCAACCTTATCCAGCCTCAAGCGCTGGAACGCGGACTGGATTTTGAGGTGTCCCTGTCCGGGGTTGATGAAGAAGAGCTACTCGGCGACGCACTGCGACTTAACCAGATTCTTATCAATATTCTGTCCAATGCACTCAAATTCACCCCGGTCGGGGGCTCTATACGGCTGGAGGTACACCAGCTCCATAAAAAGAACAATAATGTGCAGTTCCGCTTTGTTATCCGTGATACGGGCATTGGAATGAGCCAAGAGTTCATAAAGCGGCTTTATACCCCCTTTGAACAGGCCACATCCTCCACCGCTTCAAAATTTGGTGGTACTGGGCTCGGCATGGCCATTACCAAAAATCTTGTTTCTTTGCTGGGCGGCACGATATTCGTGAAAAGCGAGGAAGGCAGGGGAACCGAGTTTACTGTGGAACTCCCCTTTGGCCTGAGCGGACGGCAGTTAGAAAAAGGCAAAGGCGAGCTGGAGCCACTCAAAGTGCTCGTAGTGGATGACGACTACGATACCTGCGAGCACGCCTGCCTGTTGCTGGATAAAATGGGACTTCGTACCCGATGGGTGCTCAGCGGTGCGGAAGCCGTGAAGGTTGTGCAAGAATCCCATGTCAGTGGTGATGATTACGACGTATGCTTCATAGACTGGAAAATGCCGGACATGGATGGCATGGAAACCGTCCGCCGTATCCGTAATGAAGTCGGGCCGGAAACTCTTATCATCATTATCAGCGCCTATGACTGGGGAGCGATAGAAGAAAAGGCCCGTGCCATTGGAGTTAACGGATTCATCGCCAAGCCCTTTTTCGCTTCCAATCTTTACAATACGCTTACTTCATTAACACGGCGCACGGCTCCGAAGAGAGAAATAGAAGTTTCCGCCACCCAGGAATCAGAGGCGGAAACTGCACATCAGCATTATGACTTTACGGGGAAGCATATACTGCTGGTTGAAGACAATGAATTCAACCGTGAAGTCGCCCAAGAGTTTCTTGAAATGACAGGGGCCACGGTCGAAAGTGCCGAAAACGGATCAGAGGGAGTAGCTCTTTTTGCGGCCTCGGAAACCGGGCAATACGACATTATTCTGATGGATGTGCAGATGCCGGTCATGGATGGCTATGAGGCGACACGAGCCATTCGCGCTTCGGTACACCCCGACGCGAACTCCATCCCCATTCTTGCCATGACGGCCAACGCCTTCAACGAGGATGTAGCTGCCGCTGTGGCGGCAGGCATGAACGGGCATATAGCCAAGCCCATTGATGTGACGGCACTTTATCGGCTACTCGCTTCGCATTTTAAGTAATAATGCGTAGCAAGGGAAGGAAAACAGAGTATGCAGGAGGCACGGAGGTGTCCCATGCGTACCCTGTTTTCCTTTCTTTGAGAATAACGAGTCCTGACCCTAAAGCCGTAATTCAAAGGGATGACATCCTATGGATGCCATCCCTTTTCTCGTGCCGGGCTATCGCTTCATCTTCGCCCGCAGCGTCGTGTACGGGTGGCCTCCGAGCTGGATTTCGAACTCCTGACCATCGACGGCTCCGGCGGCGGAACGGGCATGAGCCCCAACGACATGCTGGACAACTGGGGTGTCCCCTCCGTCCTGCTGCACGCCAAAGCGCATGATTACGCCTTCCTGCGGGCCGCCGCCGGGAAGAAGGTGGTCGATCTCGCCGTGGGCGGCGGGCTCGCCAAGCCGAGCCAAGCGTTCAAGGCGCTGGCCCTCGGCGCCCCCTACGTCAAGGCTGTGTGCATGTCGCGCTCGTTCATGATCCCGGCCTTCCTCGGCTGCAACATCGAAGGGGCCCTGCACCCCGAACGCCGGGAACGCGTCCACGGCGCGTGGTCGGCGCTTCCGAAGACGGTCCTCGACATCGGCGATACGCCCGAAACCATCTTCGCCGGATACCATGCCCTCAAGGAACGCCTCGGAGCCGACGAAATGGCGCATATCCCTTACGGAGCCATCGCCATGTGGACGATGTGCGACCGGCTCGGCGCGGGGCTCCAGCACCACATGGCCGGGGCCCGCAAGTTCGGCGTCGAGCACATCGACCGCACGGACATCTGCGCCGCCAACCGCGAAACGGCTCAGGAAACGGGCATCCCCTTCATCACGGAACAAGACGACGAGCTGGCGCGCCGCATCGTGCTCGGCTGACAAGGAAAGGCGTTCATGCTGGATCTGCTCTTGACCAACGCCCGCATCGTGGACGGGACGGGCAACCCCTGGCGCAAAGGCTGCGTCGGCGTGCGCGACGGGCGCATCGTGGCCGTGGGTTCGGCCCACGATATGCCCGAAGCCCGGACGGTGCTCGACATCGGAGGCAACATCCTGTGCCCCGGCTTCATCGACAGCCACAGCCATTCGGATTTGAGGATAATAGATGAGCCGTTGGCCTTGCCCAAAATCATGCAAGGGATTACCACAGAGAACGTAGGCCTCGACAGCATGTCGGTGGCCCCCATCAGCGACAAGAACAAGGAGCCGTGGAGCACGAGCATTTCCGGGCTCGACGGCGTAGCCCAGAAACCGTGGGGCTGGAACGGGTTCGCCTCCTATCTCAATGCGCTCGACGCCGCGAAGCCGAGCGTCAACCTGAGTTCCTATGTGGGGCTCGGCACCGTGCGCCTCGACGTCATGGGCATGGAAGACAGGCCGCCCACCGCCGAAGAACTGCGCCTTATGGAAGAAAGCGTGGCCCGGTGCATGGAGGAAGGCGCGCGGCATTTCGGCGGGGCTCATCTACACGCCCAACAAGTACCAGTCCACGGAAGAACTCGTCGCGCTCGCCAAAGTCGCGGCCCGCTACGACGGCATCCTCGACGTGCATATGCGCAATGAGGCCGACCACATGGCCGAGGCATTGGAAGAGGTCATCCACATCGGGCGCGAAACCGGCATCCGTATTCTGGTGACCCATTTCAAGCTGCGGGGGCGCAGGAACTGGGGGAACGCCCGCAGGCATCTCGACACCATCGACCGGGCCCGCGGGGAAGGCATCGACATCGGCATCGCCCAGTATCCGTATACGGCCAACAGCACGTTCATGCACGTCGTCGTTCCGCCGTGGTACCACAGCCGGGGGACGGACGGCCTGCTCAAAGCCTTGGCGGAGGAACGCGAACAGGTCAAAAAGGACATGCTCACCACCGAAGGCTGGGAAAATTTCTCGCAGGTCATGGGCTGGGAGAACATCTACGTCTCCTCGGTCGCCAGCGAAAAGAACCTCTGGTGCGAAGGCAAAAGCGCCGTGGCCCTTGGCGAGGCCCTCGGCAAGTCGCCCGAGGACGCGGTGCTGGATCTGCTGATCGAGGAAAACCTTGCCGTGGGCCTGCTTGGGCACGGCATGTGTGAAGAGGATGTAATGGAAGGCATGAAGCACCCGACCATGTGTCTGATCACCGACGGCCTGCTGAGCGGCGGCAAGCCGCATCCGCGTACCTATGCGGCCTTCCCCCGGTTCATCGCCCGTTACGTGCGGGAAAAGCGCCTGCTCACCCTTGAGGAGGCCGTGCGCAAGATGACCTCCAGCACGGCGCTCAAACTCCGCATGAAGCGCAAGGGCTTCATCATGCCCGGCATGGATGCGGACATGGTGGTGTTCGGCGAAAACCGCATCCGCGATGTGAATACGTTTGAAAATCCGCGTGTCTACCCGGAAGGCATCGATTACGTGCTCGTCAACGGCGAGATCGCCGTCGATCACGGCGTCCATACGGGCGCGCGTCCCGGCAAGACCATACGCGACTGACCATGCCACCGACGGTGCGGCCGTTTCCCATCGCGGGGGACGGGCCGCGCCGTTTTTTCGTTCTTCAAGGAGGAAACGTCCATGTCGTACAGCCCCACGCTCGGCTCCGTGTTCAACCGCACGAAAATGCGCGATCCGTCCCATGTCTGTTCTTTTTCCGGCATGTGCGCCATGTGCACCGCCGACTGCATCGGCAGCTGCGAGATCGGCCTGTCCGCCGTCCGGGGCATGGAGACCGTATATCCCACCACCACGGGGGAAAACCAGATCGCCTCGGAAAAGGTCTATCCCGTCGATTATTCCCATTTCAACATCAACGGCAGATCCTTCGGGGCAATGGGGGCTCCGCTGGACGCCGATCGCGCCACCATCTACCATGTGGGGCTCGAACGGGAGATCGGCACCCTCAACCCCGTGAAGCTGGCGCTGCCGATCATCCTGCCCGCGCTCATCAAGCTCAACTGGCCCGACTACTTCGGCGGCGCGGCCATGGCGGGCGTCAACGCGGTCATCGGCGAAGGGGCCGTGAGCAAGGACCCGACGCTCGCCTACGAAAACGGCAAGGTCGTCCACGCCCCGAAGCTCCGGGAAATGCTGGACGCCTTCAACAAGTATGACCGGGGATACGGGCAGATCATCCTTCAGGCCAACTATGACGACGACGCGCAGGGCGTGCCGGAGTACGCCATCCGGGAATGCGGGGCCAAGGCCATCGAATTCAAGTTCGGGCAGTCCGCCAAGGGCACGCAGCCCGCGAACCTCGTCCCCACGCTCGAAGAGGCGCTGAAGAAGTGCGAACAGGGTTTCCTTGTCCTGCCCGATCCGCGGGATCCCGGCGTACAGGAAGCCTATGGCCGCAAGGCGTGCCCCGCCTTCCACGTCTACGGCCGTCTGCCGATCTGGAGCGACGACTATCTGATCGGCCGCATCGCGCAACTCCGCGACATGGGCATGGCCAACGTGTATTTCAAGATGGCGGGCTTCGATCCAGAGGATCTGGAGCATGTCCTCCGGCTGGCTTCCAAGGCGCAAGTGGATATGGTCACCTTCGACGGCGCGGGCGGCGGCTCCGGCTACAGCCCCTGCAAGATGATGAACGAATGGTGCCTCCCCACGGTCCTCATGGAAAGCATCCTTTACGGCATTCTCGACAATCTGGCCGCGGAAGGCATGGAGCTCCCGCATGTGGCGATCACGGGGGGCTTTGCGACCGAGGATCAGGTGTACAAGGCGCTGGCCCTCGGCGCGCCCTACATCTCCGCCGTGGGCCTGTGCCGGTCCAGCATGGCGGCGGCCATGAGCGCCAAAAAGATCGGGGATCTCATTGAGGCGGGCAAAGTCCCCCCGGAACTCGCCCGTTTCGGCACGACGAAGGAAGAGCTGTTCAGCGATCTTCCCGAGCTGCGGGGGCTCTACGGCAGCGCGGCGGACGGGTTCTCCACCGGGGCCGTCGGGGTATATTCCTACCTGAACCGCATCGCCTACGGGCTGCGCCACTTCGCCGCCCTGAACAGGAAATTCGACGTGAAGCACATCGGGCGGCGCGACGTCTTCCCGCTCACCCGCGATGCCAAGGAACTGCTTGACGGGACGTGGCTGCGGTAGCCCCCTTCAGTTCCCTTTTCCGCGCAGGCGGCACCGACACTTCCCTCGGTGCCGCCTGCCATTTTTTTGATGCCATCCGTATGAAGCGAAGAAAGAGGCCTCCGTGCGCCTTGCCCTCCAACGCGGATAACGATTCGAAGATACCGAACAAAGGATACTTCTCCGCAAGATGCGCAAAAGTATTGCCGAAGCGTCCGAGTTCCGGCACATTTTACCTGACGCCGTTTCGAGCGGCGGGGAGGGGGTCCATGAATCACGAGCAGGCCATATTGATGAAGTCTTCGCGCGTAAGCGATTTGAATACGCCGTGGGAACAGGTGCTGCACCTCGCCTCCCGGCGCGTCTTCCCCAAGCGGCACACCATCGACGTTTCGAATACGGAATCGCCCTATTTCTACTATATCCTTTCGGGGACCGTGCGGCTGGCCTATGTCGGAGCCAACGGCGAGGAACGGACGATCCTGTACGCCGGGGCGGGCACGCTCATGAACGTGCCGACCATCATCGCCGGGGACATCAAGAACACTGTGGTGACCTGCACGGAACGGGTGGAAGCCGCGATTTTCGACGCCGGGCTGCTGACGGATCGCGCGTTCGCCGCCGCCCATCCGGATTTGCTGCTCAACCTCATCCACTCGCTTTGCAGGATGGGGCTGCCCCGGCATGAACGGCATCACCAACAGCGGCGCGAAGGGCATCAACGCCCTCGGCCAGCGCTATATGGGCAAGTACCACCCCCTGATGGAAATCGGCCCGCGCTACCTGCTCATCCAGGGGACGCACCGGGAACTCACCGAGGGGAACGGGCCACCCTTCGCGCTGGACGTCGCCCCCATGCTGGTCCTGTTCGCCATCGTCATGACCTTCTGCATCCTCGGCTGTTTCCTGCCGTCCATGCCGCTGCTGCTCATCTGCGTGCCGATCTTCGTGCCCATTGCGAAGGTTTTCGGCTGGGATCTGATCTGGTTCGGCGTCATCATCACGGTTCTGGACAACATGGCCTCCATCACGCCGCCTTTCGGCATCAGCCTCTTCGTCATGAAGGAAGTGGCGGGCGTGACGCTCGGCGCCATGTACCGCTCCGCCGTTCCTTTCGTCATCGCCCTGTTCGTCTGCCTTCTCCTGATTGTCCTGTTCCCCCCGCTGGCAACCTATCTCCCCACGCTCATGAACGGTTAGCGTACTGCGGACCAGCCTGAAACAGCGGAAAGCCCCGTGCAGTGCGGGGCTTTCGTTTTTGCCCGGCGGCGGAAGCCGCCCCGATCACCAGCAGGCTCCCAAGGGCCCGCGCAAGCTGGACATGGCCTTTCCCCCCGCCTACAATGGGTTCTCAACTGAACAGGGGGTGACCATGGCGCTTTCTCAATCCCAAAAGATCATTGCTTTTCTCGAAAAACATCGGGGCGGGAGCTTTACGGCCCGGCAGATTGCCGAAGCCATCGTGCAGCAGTACGCTTCCCACTACCCCAAAAAGCGCAACAATCCCCGTTTTGCGGATGACAAGGCATTTCTTTCGCAAATCATTGCGGAAATCGGATCACAGAAAGACACGCTCAAAAGGCTCCGTCCCACACTCGTATGGCAGGACAGGCCCAAGCCCCGCCGCTACTGCATTCCATTGGAAGAGACGCAGGAGGCGCTGGATACGGCCCAAGGTGAAACCTGTGAACGCGATGAGGAGATCTGCGCCTGTGAAGAACGGGCCCTGCTGGAACAGGAGCTTTACCCGCTTCTCACCAGTTATCTCTGGTCGGAGCTGCACCTCTACTCCATGCGCATCCGGGAAGGCCGCTCCCACAATACGCGGGGAAACGGCGGCAACCAGTGGCTCCACCCCGACATCGTGGCGATGGAACCGGTGGACAAGGCATGGGGGAAACACGTCAAAGCCTGCGGGCACGCCAGCGGCAGCACCTGCGTCCGGCTCTGGTCGTTTGAAGTCAAAAAAACGCTCACCGTCGCCAATATCAGAAAATGCTTCTTTCAGGCCGTCAGCAACTCGTCTTGGGCGCACGAGGGGTATCTCGTCGCCACGGCCATCGCCGACGACCGGGTGGAACAGGAGCTCAGGATGCTTTCAGCCCTGCACGGCATCGGGGTTATCCTGCTCGATCCCGAAAATCCGTCGGAAAGCGAAATCCTGCTCCCCGCACAGAAAAAGCCGGATGCCGACTGGCAATCCATTGATCGCCTCGCCAAAGAAAACGGAGATTTCCACGAATTCATTGAGCTGGTTTCCGTCTACTTCCAAACCGGGACGCTGCGGGAAAAGGATTGGGACAACAAGACGGCCTGACGGGATCTTTGTTTGAGTGGAGGATACCGAACGGCGTTTTGGCTCCGCCGGTTCTCTCCGCAAAAGGAAAAGGCAGGCACGGCGCCGTATCCGTTCAGCCGTAAAAGCCCAACAGCCTTGCGCCGCCGTCGATCGCTTGCCGGTTTTATCTATCCGGTGAAAGGCAGCGTACCCAGCAGACAGCCATACCTTGTAGCGTTATTGATAAACATGGAGAAAAAAGATGCGCGACGAACTGATGTCCGAAATCATCAAGCTGGAATGGGACATGTTTTCTCATGTTTCGAACGTGGGAGGCCCGGCCTCCTGCCAGATGCGGCCCGACACCTTCAAAATCATGCGGAAGAGCCAGGCCGCCACATGGTCCGATGAGCTGCTTGCCAGCTATCTGGAAGATCTGAAAACCGCCACGCGGGAAGGCAGAAACATCATGACCGAGAAATACGCCCGGATGATGGAATCCACTTTCCCCGAAGAATACCGGAAGCTGGCGGCATCCCTTCCGCCCGTCGACAAGGAAACCTTGCAGAAGATAGAAGAAATCGTCGCGATCAACGTGGGATGGAAAGCCGAGCTGTTCGACCGTTATCCCCGTCTGAGCGGCAAGGGCCGCCCGCTACGCACCAGCGAAGACTCCACCGGGGAAACGTCCTTTGAAACGTACCTGCGGGGAGAATTGAAGACGTATTCAGCGCGCACGATCACGCTCCTGCATGAACTTACCTTGCGGCAACAACAGGATGGCGTGAACGGCGCGGCGCTGAATCTCCTCAATCAGGTGCAGCAGTACGGGTATGCCACGCTCGAACAGGCCGAAGGCCATCGCGCGGGAGCCTGACGGCGTTCCCGGCTTCCTTACGGGCGCGGCTTTACCTACGCCTTGCCCTTTCCGGCATGGCGTGCCTTCAGAAAGGCAAGCCGCTCGTAAAGCGAACAGCCGAGATCCCAAGGCTCCTGGCCGTAGGGGACGCCGGCGGCCTTGGCGGTCATGGCGGCTTTCAATTTTTCCGGAGTGACGGGAAGCGTAGCCACCCGCACGCCCACGGCATCGGCTATGGCGTTCAGGATGGACACGTGACCCGCACTCTGGAAGCCTTCCGCGCATCCGGTCGAACCGTGCGGCCCGTTCTCGCGGTACGTCTCGTGAAACAGCACGTTGAACGTGTCCGGAACGTCATTGCAGCGGGGAACCCCCGCCCCGCGCATGGTCGCGTGCTTCTTCATGTCCTCGTAGTTTTCGCTCAGGGCGAAGCCGATGGAGTGCGAAAAACCGCCCCATGCCTGCCCGAGCACGGCCTGACGGCTTCCGATCACCCCAACGTCGGCCACAATCGTCGCGCCGAGGACACGGATCCTGCCCGTGGCGGCTTCGACAGCCACTTCCGCCATGAACAGCACGTAGTTCTGGGCAATCGCGCCGTACCCGTGCCCCGTATCGGGATCAATGTCCGACCATTCGGCGGTATGGACGCCACGGTATCTGGTCGGAACGCCCGCATCGCGCATTTCCCTCCATGTGCGATACGTCCCGTCTTCCTTGCGCATGGCGGCGAGCAGCTTGGAAGCCGCGTCCAGCGTAGCCATGCCGACGACATGGTGCGAACGGCTGCCCGACGCCGATCCCGTATCGGGGCAGCATCCCGTATCGTTGCGGACCAGGCGGATGGCCTCCGGCCTGAGCCGCAAGGGGCGCAGCGCCTCATGGACATGGAGCAGGCTGCCCGTATCCGCCCCCTGCCCGACGTCGGCCCATGTGCTGTAGTGCGTGACCGATCCGTCCTCATTCAGCTCCAGATCGATTTCCGCGCGATCCGGCACTTTTGAGACGTGATACCCGCCCCACGCAATGCCCACGCCGCGCCTGTGCTCCGGCGTGCTTTCCGCCCGGGCCTTTTCAACGGCCTTCCGGTAGTGCAGGCGCAGCATGTCCATCATCGCCCGCATGGGATATTCCCGGTAAGGGACGGACGTGGTGCAGGTATCCCCTTCCCGGGCGACGTTGATATAGCGGAACTCGAAGGGGTCCATGCCGATCCGCCCGGCGAGCATATCCACGATCTGCTCGCTCGCCGTGTAGGTCTGCGGCGAGCCGAACGCCCGGAAAGCCGTCCCGAAATTGTTGTTGGTGAAGGCCGTCCGCACCAGGCCACGGATATTCGGGATGGCATACGGGTAGCCGAAAAAGCGGCAAACCTTCGTCGTCAGCGCCCCCGCCATTTCGCTGTATGCGCCGTGATCGATCCCGGCAAGGAAATCCATTGCCGTCAGCTTTCCCGCTTCGTCGCACGCGAGGCGGACATTGGCGTACACGGGGGAACGCTTGCCCGTCGTGTGCTGGTGTTCGGCGTAACTAAGCACGAGGGAAACCGGCGCATCCAGCGCCAGCGCGCAGGCCGCCGCCAGTGCGGTATTGCCCGGCGACATGCTGTAGCCGAAGCTGCCGCCCGCCGGATTGCCGATGATCCGCACCTTTTCCTTGGGCAGCCCAATAGCTGGGGCCATCTGGGCGATGTTGCCGTACAGGTATTGCCCCTTGCACTGGATGACCACGCCCCCGTCCTGCGGGTAAGCCAGAACGACATCCGGCTCCACCGTCAGATGCGGCTGCCGCGACGTGCCGAAACTTCCCTCAACCGTATGGGCGGCATGTTCCAAAAGCCCTTGCGTGTCCTCGCCCTTGTAGACGGGCTGTTCCATATAGATGTTGGGGGTGTTTTCATGGATCGGGAACGCCCCTTCCGCAGCGGCTTCCATGAAGGTCATGACGGCGGGAAGCGGCTCGTATTCCACCCGGACCCGTTCCGCAGCGGCCCGCGCCTTGTCCCGGCCCGTCGCCGCCACAACGGCCACCACGTCCCCATACCGGCGTACCACCCCGTCACAAATGACCGGGCGATCGAGGCCGTCGCACAGGCTGTGCACGGTGCCTTGCGGCGCAACCAGCCGGTTCGTGCCCTTTACGTCCTTCGCGGTAACAACGTTGACGACGCCGGGCATGGCTTGGGCTTCGGCGGTGTCCAGAGCCCGTATCCGGGCATGTTCCCGTTTCGCCAGAACAACCGCCAGATGCAGCGTGCCTTCCGGCATCTTCCCGGAAATGTCGGCCCCGAAGTCGCATGTCCCGAGTACCCGGGAAAGCGCCGTGGGCTTCGGGAAATCCGAACCGTACAGCCGACCGTCCTCCGGCGGGGAAAAGATGATGTCCTCCATCGCCTTTTCCCCGCGCATCACGGCGGCGGCCTCCATCACGGCGTCCACGATGGGCTTGTATCCGGTACAGCGGCAGACGTTGCCGTGCCGGGTAAACCATTCCCTGACCTCTTCCCGCGTCGGATCAGGATTGCGCATCAGAAGCCCTTTGGCCGACATGATGAACCCCGGCGAACAGAAGCCGCACTGCACGCTCGCATACGTCATGAACGCCCGCTGCAACGGATGAAGCCGTTCCGCCGAGCCGATGCCCTCGATGGTTTCGACTTTCGCATACGCCTTGACCTGTTTCATCTTTTTGACGCAGGAGCGCGTGACCTCCCCGTCGAGCAGCAGCGAACAAGCGCCGCAGTGCCCGGTTCCGCACCCGACTTTCGTCCCGGTGAGCCCAAGACGCCGCACCACGTCGGCAAGGGAGTCCTTCTCCGGCTCACAAAGGATTTCCCGATCTACCCCATTGATGTTCAAGACGATTCTCTGAATGGACACGGTTCCTCCTCTGTGAAGGGGTTGGATATTTTCCAGACAAGGCGGATTGCCCTTCTCTCCCGGAAGCTGGAAAGAAAGGCAATCCGCCTTCGCCGCGCCTCAAGCGGCACGGCTGTCCTCCAGCGGACGGGCGCTACTTGCCCACGAAATCCGTGATGGGCGGACAATCGCCGGAACACATAACCTCAATGAGGGTCGACGTTTCCGACAGGCGGGCCTGTTCAAGGGCGGGCAACAGTTCTTCGGCATGTTCGACGCGGATGCCCTGAAGCCCGCAAGCCTGGGCGAGCGCCACATGATCGATGGGAAAGATGTCCACCGAAGTGCTGTTCTTGCCGTAACGGAGCTTTTCGGAACACTTCACGTATCCCAGAATGCCGTTGTTCAGCACAATGGTGGTCACTTTGAGGTTGGAACGGGCCGCGACTTCCATCTCCGACCAGACATGCGCAAACCCGCCGTCGCCGGTAATGCAGTAGATGGGGGCTTCCGGTTCGGCGACGGCGGCACCCAGCGCCATCGGCAGGCCCCAGCCGAGCCCGGCCATGCCGCGCGGCGTGATGAACCGCATCCCGCTGCGCAGCGACACGAGGTTGTTCGTCGCCCAGATGGACGAGAAGCTGGCGTCCGCCACAACAATGCTTTCCGGCGTGAGCACGGCCTGCAAGGCCGCCATGACCTGCGCGGGATGGAGCGGCTCACCGGCGTTGCTTAGGAGGGAAGCCATTTCCGCATCGTGCGCGGCGCGTCCGGCGGCGATACGCGCCTCAAGCGCCGCGCGTGCCGTGCGCCGCTTCCCACCATCCATCGTTTTCATGACATCCGCAAGGGCTTCGAGCGTGAGCCGCGCATCGCCCACAAGCCGTATGGCTTCGTAATTACGGCCTACTTCGCCGCTGTCCATGTCGATATGGGCAAACACGGCATCGGAGGGGTACAGCGTCCACGAGTCCGTCGCGTTCTGGTCGGTCCGCGTGCCCACCAGCAGGATAAAATCGGCCTCCTCAAGGATGGGTCGCTGATGGCGTCCGGCAGAACCGGGGCCCGTGGCGTTGGCGAGCACGCCGAGCGAGAGCGGGTGCCGTTCGTCCACGCCTCCCTTGCCCATCACCGTGGTCGCCACCGGCAGGGAGAAATGTTCCTGAAGCCCGGCAAGGGCCGCGCACGCCGAGGAGAGGTGCACGCCGCCGCCCGCGACGATCACGGGGTTACGGCTGGAAAGCAGACGTTCCGCCACGCCGCGCACGGCATCCAGAGGAGGCATGACCGGATCAAGCGGATAATGGCCGAGCGGGATGCCCCGCTTTTCGGGCTCCGCAGGCATACCGAGCATGTCGTTGGGGAACAGGAGCACGACGGGACCGGGCCGCCCGGAACAGGCCACCGCGAAGGCCTGATCCACGTAGTCCTCCACGCGGTCCGCCGTATGTACCCGCCTCGTCCACTTGGAGCAGGCCGAGAACAGACGGACATGGTCGAATTCCTGAAACGCATTGCGATCCTCATTCTTCAACGGGATCTCCTGAAGCATGACCACAAGCGGAATCGAGGATTTCAGCGCTTCCGCAAGAGGGGCCACCACAAGCGTCGCCGCGGGGCCGTTCTGGGCGATCATGACGCCGGGGCGCTTGCTGACGCGGGCATAGCCGTCCGCCATGTAGCCGCCGTTTTCGGTACGGTAGGCGATCTGGCGCAATCCAAGTTCCTCAAAGGGCAGGCTGAGGCCCTGCGGGAGCCCTTGTCCGAAAAACTCATGGATGCCGTGCCGCAGGAGCATCCTTCCGATGCTGTGCCCAACCGTATTGTGCTTTTCAGTACACGATGCCATCTGCTGTTCCTTTCGATGCCGGACGCGACATCCGGCGTTTTGGGGTATGACTCACTGAAAACAAGCCGCCTTCGACGGCGAGAAGCCATGCTTTGGAAATCGGAAAACCTCAGTGCGTGTATTCCAGTACGGAAACCTCCTTGCATTTCTTCCGCAGCGCCTGAAGGATGGAATCCCTGTTCGGACAGGGAAAACCGCTCGGATTTCCCTTTGTGATGCATGTGGCGAGAGCGATGGCCTGCGCCCCGCGATCCATGAGGGCCTGCGCCCTGGCAATGGCTTTGCTGCCGGGACAGCCGCCGCAACTCACAAAACCGACGATGGTGCAGTCACCCAGCGTTTCGAACGCGCCGGACTTCTTTTCGACTGCGGCGAAGTCGCCCGTTCCCGGACAGAGATCTTCCGGATAATGCCTACTTTCATGTCAATTCCCTGATGTCTGGAGTGAAAAAAGGACGCGGATTCCCTCCCCTCGCTTTCACAGAAAAGCGAGGGTTCCCGATATGGCCGCAACAGTCCGGTCAAGGACGCCTACGGATGGTTACTTCTGGGGAAGGGAATGCTTCAGGATTTCGCCATAGGTGTTCAACTCTTCATCGTACAGTTTGCGGAAGGCTTCGGAGGACATCCAATGCGCCTTCGTCTTCAGCCTGAGGGCCTCCTGCTGGAACGCTTCGCTGTTGACCACTTCGGACATGGCGGTTTCGAGCGTGCGCAACACGTCCTTGGGGAGGCCGCGCGGCGCGATGACGCCCTGCCAGTGGGAGAAGCGGGCGTCCATGCCCAGTTCCTTGGTCGTGGGGATGTCGGAAAGGTTCTCGCTGCGCTCGTCGGCAAACTGCACCAGCCCGTACACATCGAACGTGGACAGCGACGCGGGCGCATCCGCATGAAGGTGGGTCCGGCCCGCCATGATGTCCTTAAAAATCTCCCCGCCGCTGCGGTAGGGGATGAAACGCAGCTTCAAGCCGAAGTGCTCGGCAAACTGCAGCATGGGCACATGGGTCATGTTGCCGGTCGCGGTGATGCCCACGACGTACTTGTTGGGGTTCTTTTTCGCCATTTCGATAAATTCGTTGATGTTCTTCCACGGGGCGTTTTGGGCGGTCATCAGAACCACGGGCTGGCTGACGGACGTGCCTATGAAGTCGAACGCATCCGTCCCGTAGGGAAGCTTCATCACATGCGGCTGCAAACACATGGTCCCGGTGGGCACATAGCCGAGCGTGTAGCCGTCCGGTTTGGCGGCGGCCACCTGCGCCACCCCGAGCGTGCCGCCCGCGCCGGAAACGTTCTGCACGACGATGGGCTGTCCAAGCCTCTTTTCCATCATCCCCGCCAGCAGACGGGCCGGGATGTCCGTGCCGCCGCCCGCGCCGAACGGGACGACCAGCGTGATCGGGTGATCCGGATAGGCGGCCAGCGCCCCGGTGGCCCCGAGCATGAACACGCAAAGGAAGAGAAGGGTCTTTTTCATCATCTGGCGGATCATACGGCTCTCCTTTTCTGTTACAGATTGTGGACCGTCTGGGCGAAACCGTGCGGGCATCACCGCTTCGCGCGCAGCGCCCTGTAATTCTGGACTTGCGGGACGACGAGGAGCAGGAAGGCCATCCCGAGGAGCACCATCGCGATGGGGGACGCGGAAACGAAGGCCAGCCACGAATCGTCGCCCTTGAACAGCATCATCTGCCCTATGCTCATTTCAAACTGCTGCCCCAGCACAAGGCCGATGACTAGAGGCGGCAGGGGAAATTCCATGCGGCGCATGAAATAGGCCGCTATGCCCATGAACACGGTGACGAACACGTCAAACAGGTTGCCCCGCGAGCCGTATGATCCGAGAATGCACAGCACCGCGATGAAGCCCATCAGCAACTGCTCGGGAATCCTGAGCAGGAAGGAAAACATCCGGGTGGTGATGATGCAGCTCGGGTACATGAGCAGGTTGGACAGCATGAGCACGGCGAAGGTGGCGTACACCATCTCCGGATTCTCCGTCATCAGGCGCACGCCGGGGGTCACGCCGTGAATGGTCAGGGTCGCCAGCATGATGGCGGTAACGGGATCGCCGGGGATGCCGAGAGCCAGCGAGGGGACAAGCGCCCCGCCCGTGACGGCGTTGTTGGACGATTCCGCGGCGATGATGCCGTCGGGCTCGCCCTTGCCGATATTCTCGCGCCGGGGCGAGGAACGGCGGGCCTCGCCGTAGCTCAGGAAGGCGGCGGTCGCGGCGCCCGTTCCGGGGAGGATGCCCACGAACGTGCCGATGAGGGAAGACTTCACCAGCCCGGACATCCGGCCCCTCCATTCGCCGAGGGATGGAAGCTGAACCCGGCAGGAGGTGCCGTTTTCCACGCGGGCCTCGCGCCGCATCCGTTCGACGCGATCCAGAACCTCGGAAAGCGCGAACACGCCGACAATGACCGCAACAAGATCGATGCCGCTGTTCAGGGCGAAAATATCGAACGTAAAACGCGATTCGGCGGAAAACGGGGACATGCCCACACAGGCGAGCAGCAGCCCGAGCACGCCCATGGCCAGCCCCTTGAACTGGTTGTTGGCCGACACGCTGGAAATGCAGGTCAGGCCCATCAGGATCAGGGCGCACGTTTCAAGCGGCCCGAACTGCAAGGCGAAAACGGCGATCTGCGGCGCGGCGAAGGTAAGGATCACGCACGAGAACACGCCTCCGAAAATCGATGCCGTCGTGCACAGCGCGGGCATCACACGCCCCGCCTGCTCCATTCTGGATATGCCCGTGGAAGAATGGGAGAACGTCATCAAGGTCAATCTGACCGGGGCCTTCTTTCTGGCCAAGGCCTGCATCCCTCCGATGCTGGAAGCCGGGCAGGGCGCCATGGTGCTCTTTTCTTCCCGGGCCGCCAAAACGGGCTTTGCCGCCCTCGGCAGCAACGGCGCGAAAACCAAAGCGCATTACTGCGCATCCAAGGCGGGGGTCATCTCGCTCGTCAAGTCGCTGGCAATGGAGCTTGCCCCCCACGGAATCCGAGTAAACGGCGTAGCCCCCGGCCCTGTGCAAGGAACCATGATCCCCAAGGAATCATGGCCGGTTATCGCTGAGAAAGTGCCCTTGAACCGTCTCGGGACGCCTGAGGAAATGGCCGAGGGCGCGTGGTTCCTGTGCTCGCCGCAAGCCGCGTTCATTACTGGGCACATCTTGGACATAAACGGCGGCACGCTCATGGACTAGCCGCCCGCCGCGCGCCGCTCGGAAGGCGCACAGGCCACACCCAAAAACGGATTCAGGTCCGCTCCCGTTTCCTCCGAACAGCCGACACCCCGCTTGTACGCAAAAAGAGCGGTCCCTTCGTCTTTCAATCTTGGGGCCGCTCTTCCCATATGCAGATCCATATACCCCTTTCTTCGCTCGAAAGATAAATAGAGAGTGAAAAGTCAATAAGCTAGAAAGATTCCTTCGCTGAGAAAGCCGAAATCCTCATCAAATCTATTGATCCGCGCCCGGAAAACTGAGACGATGCCTTTGCTTTTCAATGTAGGCACATCCTTTGAGCCGCCATCTCATAACTATGGCGTAAAATCGCATAGTGGAATACAGTTATGGAGTTGGAAGCGCGACACATATACTGTCCCGAGGCGAGGTTGTTTCTATCCTCGCCTTGTTTAGTCTATACTGTATTTGATTTTCGTTAAATAAAGTCATCCCGTTGTATATGGCAATAAATTATTGGAATACCTATTTCACTTTTTGTATAAAAACAATATATTTCTTTTATCCGCTATCAAAAACACTTTTTCTTAATAAGATAAAAAACAAATCATAAAAAAATATATTTCAAGTCAACGATTAACACAAAACATACTGGTTTTGTTAAAGTATACTTGCTCAGAGAATAAAAACATTACTTATCGCCATATTGGACTTGTTTCCATTCTTCCTCTTCAGCCTTCAGCTACCAGCTGGAACAAAGTTTTTATCTATCAAAAGAATAAATATCTTTTATCCTGACAGAATCGTATGAGAGAAAAAATATTTTTTAAAAATATATTACCTATATTCATGGTTTTTATAAATCTTGCACTATCTGTCTCGGTAGTCTTTCTCATGCGTTATGTCCAAAATTTGCTGAATTCGGACGTAAAAATCAATTTGGTGGAGATTGTGACCCAGAACAAGGACGCCATCACCAGCAGGTTGATGATGAACGTCAACTCGCTGGATATCACCGCAAACAAACTTTCCGATAGGTTGAAGGCCGAGGAATCTTCCGGCAAGCTCAAGACACAGGACCTCATCGAACAATACGCCAAAGAAAACAACACGGATGATCTGTTCACTGCGAACAGGGACGGCATGGCCTTATTTGATGGCGGCCGGAAGCTGGATATCTCGGGGCGGCATTATTTCCGCCTCGCCATCGACGGCATCCCCAATATTTCAGACAAGCTTATTTCACGCATCAACGGGGATGAGGTTTTCGTCATCAGCGTGCCACTCTCGTATAACGGGGAAATCGTGGGGACCATACAAAAGGTCATTACATTCGAGGAAATGTACAAGATATGTTCCCTCTCCATCTTTTCCTCGCAGGGCTATATGTATGTAATCAACCGTGAAGGATACGTTATCCTTCACTCGGCGCATCCCAAGTGTGAGCAGAAGTCCGACAATTACTTCCGCGATCTCTATGGGGCGGGCAACCCTAAAGCTTCAGAGCAGATGAAGCGGGATATCCGGAACAACCGCAACGGGTTCATCGAGACGACGATAGCCGGGAGGGAAATCTTCTCGGCATATACTCCCATAGAAAAAATCCACGACTGGTATTTGATTACAAGCGTACCGAACAATGCCGTTTCTCCCAACGGCAATACCGTCATCAGTATTTTCTATTTCATTCTGTTCGTCATCGTAGTTATCTTTACCTCAAGCCTTACGTATTTCTTGTGGTACAAGAACAAGCAGCGCGCGCAATTGGAAAAAATTGCCTTTGTCGATACGGTTACTCTGGGTGACACATACAATAAATTTCTTGTCGATGCGCAAGGGATACTGACCCAATGTCCCCATAAGAAATTCCATATTATCAAATTTGATATCGACAATTTCAAATACATAAACAATTTTTACGGATTTGAATTCGGCGATCGCATTTTACGCAAAATCAATGAAAGCATCAGCCAGCAGCTGAATGCCCACGAACTGATCGCAAGGATTTACAGCGACCATTTTGTGATCCTGCTTGAAAACGCCGCGGAAGGACGGCTGAACGCCCTGCTCTCTTCCATCGAGAATGAAGAGATAACCCTCTATTTTTCAGCGGGTATTTATTCCGTCACGGACAGCACCGAAAGCATCAACCTCATGGTGGATAAGGCAGGGACGGCCGCCCGCTCAATCAAGGGTGTGCTGAATAAAAAATTTGCCTATTACACAAACAAATTCGAACAGATAACGATCCATAACGAGCAGTTGAAACGCGCCGTGAAGCAAGCGCTGAAGAACGATGAATTCATCCCGTACTACCAGCCCAAGGTGGACATCAACAGCGGCATCCTCGTGGGCGGCGAAGCGCTGGTGCGCTGGAAGACCCGCGAGGGCAAATTCATCTTCCCCAACGAATTCATTCCCATGTGCGAACAGACGGGCCTTATCGTCGAACTCGACATGATCATGTACGAAAAGGTCCTCAAGTTCCTGAAATCCTTCCTTGAGCAGGGCCTGGCGTGTGTTCCCATCTCGGTGAACTTCTCGCGCCTCCACCTGATGGACAGCGACTTCCTCAGCAAAATCGTCAAGAAACAATGTGAATACGGCGTGCCCGCTCATCTTATTGAAATAGAACTGACTGAAAGCGCCATATTCGACAATATCGACACCATCTATGCCTTTACACGGAAAATGCACGCCAACGGATTTGCAATCGCTATGGACGATTTCGGTTCCGGCTATTCCTCGCTCAATATGCTCAAGGACATCCCCATCGATGTCCTCAAAATCGACAAAGGCTTCCTGAGCGAAGCGGCGGACAACAACAGGCGAAACATCATCTTCTCGTCGATTGCCGATATGGCGAGAAAACTGAATATCAAGGTTGTCGTCGAGGGCGTGGAGCACCTTGAGAACGTGCGCTTGATGAAGGAGTGCGGCTGCTCCATCGCACAGGGCTACTACTTCGCAAAGCCTATGGATGAGGAAAGCTTCCGTAACGTATTCAAAGAAGGTCGGATATGCTGAAGAAATGGCTGTCCTGCATATGTGCGGCGATTCTGCTTTTAGGCTTGGGCGGTTGCGAGGACAACAGCCGCAAGGTGAAAATCGGCGTTTCCATCGGTGCCGGAGGCGCGGCGCGCTGGCAGAAGGACATGGCGTTCATGCAGGAACGCGCCAAAGCGCTTGGGGCGGACATCGAACTGCGGCTCAATCTGCCGGACAGCTCCAAGACGCAGGCCGAAGACTGCCTTGAAATGCTCTCCGACGGCATCGACGTTTTGATCATCACGCCGAACAACACCCGCAAGGTCGACGATGTCCTGATGTACGCCAAACAGAAGAACACCAAAGTGGTTTCCTACGCGCGGGCCGTCATGGGGGGCAACGTCGACCTTTTCGTCGGGTACGACTGCTATAAGATCGGGCAGAACATGGGGCAGCACCTGACTGAAAAAGTCTACCACGGGGACATCATTGTCCTCAAAGGCGACGTGAACGACTTCAACACGCCGTTTTTGTATTATGGAGCCATGAAATACATCAAGCCTCTGATCGAAAACGGCAAACTCAATATGGTTCTGGATGCGTACGTGCCCAAATGGTCCCCTGCTGAAGCCAAGAAGCTGGTCAAGGAAGCCGTCGCCGCAAACGGCAACCGTATCGATGCGATCTTCGCCTCCAATGATCGCCTCGCCGGGGCCGCCGCCGAAGCGCTCGAGGAGCTCCACGTCACCAACCATGCCGTCATCACCGGCATGGACGCTGAACTCGCCGCCATCAAAAGAATCCTCGCGGGCACGCAGGACGCGACCATCTACATGGACCTGAGGGAACTGGCGTATGCCGCCGTGGACGAGGCCTACAACCTTGCCACGAAGAAAAAGGTCAACGTCAATTCTGAACTGGGCAACGACGGTAGCAATAAAATCAACGCGTTCCTGATCAACGGTAAAGTCGTGACCAGAGAAAACATCAATAAGGTGCTGATCGAACCCGGCCATTTTACGAAGGAAGACATTTACTCGGAGTAAAAAACGCCTCCCGGTGCGGTGCGCCTATCCAGAACCGTCCTTTCTCTTTTGCACGAGAGCGGAAACTCTTGTAGGCCTATTCCTCCGTGCACCTATGAAAGGGGCGGGCCCAGGAGCGAACCCGCCCCTTTCACACATGGTTCCCTCCGCGTATTCACCGATACGTTTCCGTCAGGAAGCGGGGATGCCGCCGGCGAACGGCCTTCCTCCCCTGACAGCGTGCCGACACGGTTTTCATGCCCTGCTTCCGAGGGCATTGGGGAGGATTGTGAGTATCCCCTGATGATAAACCATACGGGAATATCCCCCCCCAATGGTGCATCGCCTCCTCATCGCTCAAGATGATTTCCCGTCTCAACATGTCCCACGCGCTTGACCAAGAGGCCGTGGGCGAGCGACAACGGAAACCGCCGAAGCGCCGCATAAGTTAACCTGCGGCAGCGCACAGCCGTAAGAAGGAACCCGCTTTCCCGTATACGCCCTCATATGGCGAGGCTTGCGGCTTTTCCGGTGGACATTGCAAGGAGTTTTTGATGCAGCTTTCCGCGTTCCCTTTCTCGACCATTCTCTTTGACCTTGACGGCACGCTTGTGGATAGCGCGCCGGACGTTCTCGAAGCCATTGCCGCCGTCCTGCGTGACGCGGGCGATCCGATCCCTCGGATGGAGCTCTCCATCATCGGCCCTCCGCTGGAAGGTATTTTCCGTGAAGTCTGCCCGGACGCCGACGAAGCGAAAATCGCCCGGCATGTGGCCGCATTCCGTGACCTCTATTTTGGCGGCACCTTCCCCCAAAGCACTCCTTACCCCGGCATCTTCGCGTTGCTTGAGCGTTTGCGGGCCAAAGGCTGCCGCCTGTTCGTCGCCACGCATAAACCGGAGGCCGCCGCGCAAAGGATGCTTACGCTCAAGGGGTTCATGCCCTTCCTCGAAGGCGTCGGCTGCACGGATTCCCTGCCGGACCGGCAACTCTGCAAAAAGGATATCATCCGTCTCCTTATGGAGCGCCATGCCCTCGATCCCGCTTTAATGGTCATGGTGGGAGACACGGCCCTTGATATCAGAGGCGGCAACGAACAGGGCATAGCCACCATCGCGGCCCTGTACGGCTATGGCGACAAGGCAAAGCTCCTCGCTGAGCGCCCGCGCTATCTGACCGACGATCCAGAATGGCGCACGCTCCGCAAGGCGGAGTAGCCCATACAAAATAAAGAAGCCGTCCTTTTTCCGTGCAGAGAAAGGACGGCTTTTCGTTGTTACGATGTATGACCCTGCCCTGTTCCAGCGGGCGTCGGTTTTGGAGGAGGAGAGGGATTTTCCGTGCAAGGATATGATACCCGGAGCCACTACCGGCCCTTCGGCATCCTCTGCTACCGATGCAACACCCCCGCATGGAACGCTACATGTAGGGGAAGCTCGTCAAGCCAATACGTCCAATCGTGGAGGCCGGGCGCCTCGCGGTACTGATAGGAGAACCCGCCCCGGCGGAGCGTATCCCGAAAGGCGCGGTTCTCAGGCACGACATACGCGTCCTGCTGCCCTGTGGTGATGAGCATGGCGGGCATCCCGGCGGCCTTCGACCGTTTCAGCAGCTCTTCGGCGGAATAGGACTGCCACAACGCCTTGTTGGCGTTCATAGGGCCGAGCACGTCGCGGATCTTCCATTGATCGGGATGCCGGGTAATGTCCATAACGCCGCTCATGGAGCTGACCGAGGCAAAGGAGCCGGGATGCCGCAGCGCAAGGACAAAGGAACCGTGCCCCCCCATCGACATGCCCATGACGCCGCGCTTCGGCAGCACAGGGAAAGCCCGCTCCACATACGGCATCAACTCGCGCGCGAAAAAGCTCTCAATGCGGCTTTTCTTCAAATAGGGGCTGTCCGCATACCAGCCGGTGCGGCCGCATGACGGCGCGATGAACACCAGCCGCTCGCGGGTCGCCAGCTTCGACAGCAGCGCTCCGGCCCGCGTGTTCCAGACGCCCGCATCCTCGAATGCACCATGCAGCAGATACACGACGGGGAAACGCTCGCCCGGCTTGCGGTCGGCGGGAAGGAACGCGTAGCAAGGAATCTTCCCTCCACGGAACATGGAGTCCACAGTGAACGGAATGCCGCCCTGCTCCGCGGAGGCCTCAGCGACGGCGGGCAAAGCGGACTCCGCCGGTAGGGGAGAAGAAGATGCGGAGGAAGGCAGAGCCTGAGGCGCGGGACGTTCCGCCGCCTTGTTCCTGCCAAGAAGAAGTTCCTTTTCGACAACAGGTTCCACTGCGGCGGACAGCATGGCTCCACCGTCCTCGGTCACATGCACCATATCCTTATACCGCAGCCGGATGTGGCGTCCCTTGTCGTCGACCTTGAATGTCGTGTAGTTGCCCTGAGCGTCGGCCAGCACCTTGACCGTATCCACGAAGGCGGCATGATACGTCTCGCAGGCTTCCTTTTGCAGCTCGCTCAAGCGGCGGACGCGGGTCGAATACGGTTCCTTGCCCATGACGGGCAGACCGACCCATACGGCCTTGGCACCCTTGGCCGTGGCCACGGCAAGCAGGCGTTCGGCGCGGCTCCGGTAAATCGTCTTCCACGATTCACTGTCGGCGTGATGGCGCTTGCGGTTCTCGTCGATGATGTCCTGCGGGTCATTGGCCCCCATGCAGATCACGACCATATCCGGGTTGTACTTCCCCACCAGCTTCTCAAGCTGCGCGGGCCAATCGAAATAGTCCTGACGGCTGAGACCGGTCGAATATTTGCCTTCGCGCACCACGTCCAGATCCGGGCGCTTGCGCAGAGTACGCTGGAGCACGGGCCCGAACCCTTCCATCATCATGGAGTCGCCCACGAGCAGCACCAGCGGCTTGCGTTCCGTTTCCGCCCGAACCGGAGGCGGCGGAATCCCTGTTTCCGGCTGCGCCCCGGGAGTCCGCACGGCCTGTTCAGGTACGGCGGCGGGAGGGACGGAAGCGGGAACCTCTTCGACCGGGGGCACCGGCTGTGCGGGAGAAGCCGCCTCACGGGAAAAATCCGCCAGCGCATCGGCTACGGGCCGCTGCGGGGCCGTGCTTGGAGCAGCGGCTACGGACGGCCCTTCGACGGTCCCAAGAGTTTTATCCGTGTTGAACGCGGTCACCAATCGGGTTTCCGCCTCCGAAAAGGCGGCGAGGCCCGTCGCTTCGGCTACGCCCTTCACCGTCTGCCCTACCACGGCGGCGGGCGGAAAATCGATGCCGGCCCGGTCCAGAAAGCTGGAGAAACGCGTCGCGTCCAGAAAAAGCATCAAAACGAAGGCCAGCGCGTATACGGCGCAGGCACGACCGGACGTGAGCGTTCCCCGCTCGGATCGGAAAGGGTTCTTCATGCACGGCCCCTCATGAAATCAAAATTGGAAATAAATGAAAGGCATGACGCCATCCGGACCCATCTTCAGGATAAAACCGCCCACGAGCGCAAGGACCACGGCCTGCACGGCCCACGGCAGGCGCTCCTGCGCATCCACGAACGCCGCGAACAGCCTCGCCCCGAAAAGCTGCAGCGCCAGACCTATGAGCACCGCGGGGATCACCAGCAACGGGAAACCTTCGCCGGGCTGCCCGAAGACAAAGACGCGGCGCAGGATTTCAAGGCTCCGCTCCATGTCTTCCGCCCGGAAAAATACCCACAGGAAGGACACGAAGTGGAACGTCAGCAGCCATGCCGCGCCCACGCCGCACCAGTGCAAAGCCGGGCTGGGCGTGAACCCATCCGGCCAGAAACGCTTTTTCAGTTCATGGAAGGCATGGACGAAGGCCAGCCCCACCCCATGCATGACTCCCCAGACCAGAAAACGGATATTCGAGCCGTGCCACAGCCCGCCGAGCGCCATCGTGATGATCAGGTTCAGATAGCGGTTCCCCCGGCGGCTCCCGCCAAGCGGGATATACAGGTAGTCGCGGAGCCACAGGGACAGGGTGATATGCCAGCGCCGCCAGAAATCCTGTATGTTCAACGCAAGGTACGGTGAACGGAAGTTCTCCGGCAGGCGGAACCCCATGAGCCGCCCCACGCCGATCGCCATGTCCGAATATCCTGAAAAATCACAGAAGATCTGTATGGAGTAGGCATACACGGCGGCGAGTATCGTCCACGAGGAGTAAAATTCCGGCGATTCGAACACGTCACGCACGATATGCTCGGACAGGTAGCTGGCGATCACGACCTTCTTGAACAGCCCGCTGAGGATAAGCGCGAACCCTTCCTGCAAGTCGCGGGAATCCCATGTCCGGTGCCCGAGCTGCGGCAGGAACTGCCGGGCGCGCATGATCGGCCCCGCCATGATCGTGGGGAAGAAGGACACGAACAGCAGCACGTCCAGAAACGCGCGCGGCGGCTCGTCCGGGCAGCGGTAATGATCGATGGCGTAGGACAACCCCTGGAACGTGTAAAAAGACAGCCCCACGGGGAACAGGATTTCCATCGAGGGCAACGCATGGCGCAGGATGCCGGTGTCGAGCCCGGCGGCGCTTGCCAGCGATTCCAAGCCCAGAATGAGGAATTCATAATACTTGAAGAACGCCAGCAGGGCCACATGCAGGGCCACGTCCAGCGCGATGACGCCTTTCCGTTTGCGCGGCTGCCCCGAAAAACGGGACATCAGGTGGACGGCCCCCCAGTTGAGCACCGCCACGGCCAGCAGCAATGGGACAAAGGCCATGCCCGCGAGCGCATAAAAAAAGAGATTGCAGACGAGCAGAAACGCCCTGTATTCCCCGTCCCTCTCACGCAGCAGCCAGCCCGCGACAAGGACGAACAGGAAAAAGGTTGCGAACTCCAGCGTAACGAAATTCATCTGTGCCTATCCGGGCAAAAGGTCATGCGCAAGGGCGCGCGATCTCCGCACGATAGCGAAAACGCACGCCCCTTGCAAGCAAACCGCCTCGACGTTCTCACCTATCCGGCGAGAAACGCTGGCGTTTTCAAAATCCTATCGAGGAAGCAGCAGAAACACCGCTCCCCGGTTGTCCAGATAACTGGCCGTGTGCGTCGCCGTTTCGCCGTTGCCGCAGAACAGATCCACGCGGTTGCGCTTGATCGCCCCGCCCGTATCCTGCGGCAACGTCAGCGCATTGAACGGGACACTGTGTTCGCCCCCCTCGTCGGGCAGCGTGACGTTCATCAGCGTCAGCAGGCCGTTGGGCAAGACGCTCTGGTCGGTGGCCACACTCACCCACGGCGTGATCCTGCGGCCCATGCTGCCTTTGGAACCCGAAGTCCCCGGCTTGCCGAGTTTGAAGAACACATAGCTCGGGTTCGTGTCCAGCAGGTCCGTCACCTGATCGGGGTGCGCGGCCAACCATTCCCGGATGGAGAACATGCTCACCTCTTCCCGTTTCAACAGCCCCCGATCGACCATGACCCGGCCAAGCGCCACATACTTGTGCCCGTTCTGCCCGTCGTACAGCACAGAGCGCACCGACCCGTCCTCAAAACGCAGCCGTCCAGACCCCTGAATCTGGAGCATGAAGATGTCCACCGGATCTTCCACCCACGCCAGTTCCAGCCCGCGCCCCTTCAACGCGCCCTTGCAGTCGATGGCGTGACGGGTGTGATAAGGGCGCTTTTTGCGCAGATCCGGAGGGGATTTGTAGATAGGGTATTGGAAACGCCCCTTGCGGACGTGGGACGCCGGGATCTCCGGCTCGTAATAGCCGGTGAAGCCGAAGTCCGGGCCGATGCGAACCCAACGGAAGTCGGAAGCCAGCACTTCCGGGGCCTTATCAAGGAAAGGAAGCAGACGCAGCAAGCGTTCGAGCCCTTTTTCCATCTCGCCGTAGGTCACTTGAAGCGCAGGGTAGTTCACGGCCACACGGGACGAAGGTTTCGCCCGCACGTAGGCAAGGCTCTGCTCCACCGCAAAACGCATATCCTTCCATGAGCGCATACCTTGCCGGGCCGGAGCCAGCCCCCGCGAAAGGCGCTGCGCCTCAGCCTCCGAAACCGGGAATACGCCGGGGGTTTCCAGCGGCGTGACGCGCACGGCCTCCGGCACATCAGGCTGGACGACTTCCCGCCGCAGGCGGACAACAACAAACACAGCAGACAAGCCCCAAACAAGGAAAAACGGCGCGACACGGCGGACTATCCTCACGCAACAGGTTGAAAAACAACAAAGCCTTTGCTGTGTACAGCATCCTCTCACCCGATGCAACGCCTTGCCTCGCCGGGTCCGGCAAAAAAAGTTTTCTTTTTTTGCAAAAAAAGCTTGACGGAAAGCGCTGTCCGTTATAAACACTCCCTCGTTCTGCGGGAGTAACTCAGTGGTAGAGTGCAACCTTGCCAAGGTTGAAGTCGCGGGTTCAAATCCCGTCTCCCGCTCCATATATTTTCGCCCTTGCTCGCCTTAAGGCTGGAGCGAGGGTTTTTCTTTGGCTCCGCTTCCTCAAGGGAAGCGTTATGAAATAGATGCACAACATTCCCGTGTACGGCCTGCAACAATCCTGTTGCAGCGCCATTTCATAGACGAACATTTTATTACGTTCATGAAGAAGGCTCGGAAAGGCGACTTTCCGGGCCTTTTTCATATGGTGCGCAAAGAATCGGGGAAGGGAGGTCCGGTAATCGTTAGCGGCTGGCAAAAATGGGGAAAAGCGTTTATTCACCGTAATATGGCAAATAAAAAGGGCCTCCCCGGAGGAAGGCCCTTGGAAACGTCACCGTCCGGCAGCCCGCTAGACGAGACGGCCGATGTTGTCGATGCGTTCGCCGGGCAGGAGCAGGACGGGCGGCACATCGATCAGCGTATACGCACCGGAACGCCCGGACTGGGCAAGGCGCACGGCGGCGCGGGCGCTGGACACGAGGACCTGAGCGGTCAAAGCCGGGTTGTCGATGCGCATGTCGAACGTGAAATGCTGGTTGGCGGTGAGCCCGGAAGCGCCGACGCGCTCCATCAGCACCCCGTGGGAGGCATCCGCCACGCGGGGCAGCTCGTCCTTGGTCACCTGCCGCACATCCAGCGGATCATGGCTGAAATAGGGGTCGGCCTGAATCGCGGCCTTCACGGCCTCAAACGTCGCGCCTTCCTCAAGCACCACATAGACGAGGCGGGAATGGCGCCCGCCGCCCAGAGGAATGGTGATCGAGGTGGCGTCGGCCACGCCGGCAATGGCGCGGGCGGCTACGGAGTGGCCCATGGAACGGCCGCGCCCGAAGTTGGTGAAGGTAACGCCCACAGGGGCCATCGCCTCAAACAGGGCGCGCATCACGGAGTCCGTGCCGGGGTCCCATCCGGCGGCGGTGATGGCCACGGCCTTGCCCTTCACGGCCTGCGCTTCAAGCAGGCCGATGGTTTCGACAATCCGGTCGTGGATGTCGAAGCTGTCCACGGTGTTATAGCCCTTGCCGAGCAGATCGCCCGCGACTTCGGGGATCTTGCGGGAAGGGGCGCACAGCAGCACGACATCCGGCTTGCCGGACACGGCTTCCAGATCCGCAAGGCTGGCGTATTCCGGAACGCCGCGCAGATCGTGCGCATCCTTTCCAAGGGATTCTTTCCGGCGAATGACGCCCACGCAGGTGAAATCGGGCTGGATTTCCAGCGCTTCGATGGCGTAACGTCCGATATTGCCCAAACCCATAACGGCAGCTTTTATTGGCATTTTGGCCTCCAGATAATGTATATCTTCAAGTAAAACACGAAATTCCCGTCTTGTAAAACGGCCTAGATCAGGCGTTTTTCTTCAATTTGAAGCGGATTCTGAGGCGTCCGGCCTCTTCATCACCCTGCGGCGGGGTAAAATCGTGCGAAACCAGCCGAAACGCGCCGACCTCGGATGTATTTTCAACATGCTCCCCGATGCAGGGGCAAATATCATAATCGCCCACGGTCACGATGCGGACCATCAGCTCCTCTTCGCCTTCAAGATGCGCCGGGAGCCGACCGAGATCGACCAGCTTGCCCGCCTCTTCGCGGGGGAGCATCTCCGTCCGCACCGGCATATGCTGTGCCAATACCTCGTTGATCCTCCGCTCAAGTTCGGAGGCCTCGGCGTCTTCCAGCGGACGCGGAAAATGATAGTCACATTTGGACTTGTCCGCATTCAAATGCGAACTGAACGAACGCCCGCACCCGAACATGCGCACCATCGTCTGGTTCAACACATGTTCCGCCGTATGCATGAACGGATCATACTCCTTGCTCACAGGAACTCCTTCTCTTCTAAAGTGCTTGAAACCGCCCCACCCTACCCGATCCCTTCCCCGGAAACAATCCGCACGCATATCCCCCGTCGCTTGAAATCCGGCGGTGTTCCCCGTATGCTGGACAGCCCAACATCAGGACGATCATGAGAAAAACCGACCTTTTTCCCGAAAACGACTCGCCCGGCTGCGAACTGCGCGAGCCCGAACGCCCCATTGACGCGCCCTACGCCGTGGATATCCCCGCCGTGCCCACCGCGCTCGGCGCTCTGGACGCCGCCTCACGCGCCGAATTCTGGGCGGCGCTGGCCCTTTCGCATACCGACGGGCTCGGAGCCAGAAGCCGCAAACGCCTTCTGGATGCGTTCGGCTCGGCATTCGAGGCCGTGCGGCGCGCCAACGACTGGCGCGAAGCGGGCTTGCGGGAAGACCTGATCCGCGAATTCCGCTCGGAAAAATGGCGCGAGCCCGCCCGGAAAGAATGGGATGCAACACGGAAACTCACTGGAACCGTCCTGCTCTGGACCGACAGCCGCTACCCCGCGCTGCTCAAGGAATTGCCGGATGCGCCGATACGCCTCTACTGCCAAGGCGACATGAGCCTGCTCGGAAATCCCTGCGTGAGCATCGTCGGCACCCGGACATGCAGCAGGGAAGGCATCCGCGCGGCGCAAGCCATAGCCAGCGGCCTCGCGGCCTCGGGCATCACCGTGGTTTCCGGCCTCGCCATCGGCATCGACAAGCAGGCACATCTCGCCGCCCTCGATCTGCCGGGCGGGACCATCGCCGTGCTCGGCGCGGGCTCCGATGTCTGCTACCCCAAAGAAAATGACGGACTGCGCCGGTCGATCATCCAACGGGGCCTGCTCATTTCGGAATACGCGCCCGGAACGCTTCCGGACCCCCGGCATTTCCCCATCCGCAACCGGATCATCAGCGGCCTTTCGCTCGGCGTCGTAGTCGTGGAAGCCGCCCTCCGCAGCGGCAGCCTCATCACCGCCCGGCTCGCGCTTGAGCAGAACCGCGCCGTCTACGCCGTGCCCGGCGGCATCGGCTCGAAATATGCCGAAGGTTGCCAGAAGCTCATCCGTGATGGCGCGCAGCCGATCTTTTCCTTCTCCGACATCCTTTCGGATCTTTCCGCCCAACTCAAAATGCTCCTCCCTCAGCCGGATTCCGCGCCACGGCCTTACAGCCTCGACGTGCATCAGGAGCCTTTCCAGTCCGCTCCCGCCGCCCCCCCGCCCCTCAGGCAACCGGACCGCATCACGCTTGAAGGCCGCATCCTGACGCTCCTCGCCCAAAGCCCCCGCGCCATCGACGACGTTTGCCAATCGCTTGGATGTGATCCCGGCGAAGCCGGTTCCACGCTCATCATCCTCGAAGTACGGGGCCTGATCCGCCAGCGCCCCGATCTCCGCTACGCGTTGACCTGATCGCCGGCCCGCCGTTTACCATTATAAGGAATCTTCGATGCCCACCCCCGCCCCCGCAATGCCCCCGCTTCCGCAGGATGTGGAACAGTTCCTGACGTGGATGACCGATCAAAAAGGATTTTCTCCGGCCACGATCTCGGCGTACCGCACGGATCTCCTCCAGTTCGAGGAGTGGCTCCACCGTGAGCAGCACTCGCTCGCCCGGCCCGGAGAGCTGGAAAAATACCACTTTCAGGACTATTCCGCGCATCTTTTTCATGAAGGCCAAGCCCGCAGTTCCATCGGCCGCAAGCTTTCGGCCCTGCGCTCGCTGTTCCGGTATCTCATGAAGATGAAGAAAATCGACAAGAACCCGGCAAAGCTCGTGCGTAACCCCAAGCGGGAACTCCGCCACCCCACGGCGCTGAACGTGGATCAGATGTTCACCCTGCTGGACGAGGCCAGCGTGGAGTCCGGCGGCGCGGCGGGCCTTGATGGTTCCCGGCAGGCCGAGCAGGCGGTTACGGACCGCGAGCACGCCGGGCACACCCGCGATCTGGCGCTGGCGGAACTGCTCTACGGTTCCGGGCTGCGTATTTCCGAAGCTCTCGATCTGGATGTGGACGATGTGGACCCGGCAAGCGGTTTCATCCGGGTCATAGGCAAGGGTTCCAAGGAACGCATCGCGCCGTTGAGCGACACGTCCGTCAGGGCGCTGTTCCTCTGGCTCAGGGTGCGCGCGCTCATCGCCCCGCCCGCCGAAAAAGCCCTTTTCGTGGGCAACAGAGGCAAGCGGCTCAACCGGAGGCAGGCGGCGCGGATTCTCGACGAGATCCGCAAAAGCGCCGGATTGCCGCAACATCTGTCGCCGCACACCCTGCGTCACACCTTCGCCACGCACATGCTGGAGAACGGCGCGGATATGCGCTCCGTGCAGGAACTGCTCGGCCATGCCAGCCTTTCCACCACCCAGCGCTACACGCACATCACCCTTGATCATCTTATGCGCGTCTACGACAAGGCGCATCCCCGCTCAAGCGTTCGGGGGAAAGGCGGGGAGGAAGGGGAGGATGTCTGATGCGGGGGAGGGGAGCCTTCTGCAGAAGGGTCCCCTCCCCCGCATCTCTCCCTCCCAAGACTTTCGACCTTATCGAATCCCTGTTGCCAGTTTTCCAGGATTATTTATCAATACAAACATATTGTTATCTATAAATAAAAAATGACATGCTCCGTCCGGAAACGAACGGAGCATGTCATTGGCTCATAGGAACAAAACGCGCAGGGGACGGACATAAGGCCATCAGCCGCCTTGCCGCCCGGCCCACCATCTACCGTTACAAAAGTCTTTGGGGTTGGAGGGATGGGTTTTGGGGAAAGGAGGGAAGAGTCTTTCTCCAGAAAAGTCCTTCCTTCCCCAATTCTTACTCCTCTTCACTCACGCTTTCCCCCGTCCCCG
>QWCK01001422.1_pt1 | contig 35152 bp, 23 predicted proteins | sample 1972571 | NCBI WGS metagenome assembly QWCK01 (sample SAMN09866710, study PRJNA288562) | Human gut metagenome isolate term2_stool, whole genome shotgun sequencing... | isolation source: gut | host: Homo sapiens | place: USA: California | reverse complement strand
TAATGGCTTCACGAATTATCGCCACTTCAACTAAAACCCTTGTAACTCAATTCTATCACTATATCTTTCCGCATTTCACTTTTTTGTAGTAACTTTGTACCTTCAATAACAGCTATTTGTCGATGATTTCTATAGATAATTTGGCCGTAGAATTCGGGGTACGGCCACTTTTCCATCATGTAAATTTTGTGATCAATGATCGTGACCGCATAGCATTAGTGGGCAAAAACGGTGCAGGAAAATCTACAATGCTCAAGATAATATGCGGTTTGCAGAAACCAACATCTGGCAGCATCAACGTGTCTAACGACACGAGCATAGGCTATCTCCCTCAGGTGATGAAACTAACAGATGACACCACTGTACGCGAGGAAACACGTAAGGCATTTTCGTTTCATATGGAATTGAAAGCAAAGATACAAGACTTGCAACAGGAGATGGCTGAGCGAACTGACTATGAAAGTGATGATTATTTGGCTCTCGTAGAAAAGTTCACACAAGAACATGACCGTTTTATGATCATGGGCGGAGAAAACTATGAAGCAGAGATGGAACGCACACTGGTTGGACTCGGCTTTTCGTATGAAGACTTTGAACGACCCACGCGTGAATTCTCTGGAGGATGGCGAATGCGTATAGAATTAGCCAAGATATTATTGCAAAAGCCTGATGTTCTTCTTCTTGATGAACCCACCAATCACCTCGATATAGAGAGCATTCAGTGGTTGGAACGTTTTCTGGCTCAAAGTGCCAAGGCCGTAGTATTGGTTAGTCATGACCGTGCATTTATCAACAATGTAACTAACCGTACAATAGAAATCACCTGTGAACATATCGAAGACTACAAGGTTGGCTATGATCAATATGTAGTTTTGCGTAAGGAACGTCGCGAGCAACAACTCAGGGCGTATGAAAACCAACAAAAGGAAATTGCTGATACACAAGCTTTCATAGATCGATTCCGCTACAAAGCATCAAAAGCTATTCAAGTGCAGCAACGCATTCGTCAACTGGAGAAAATTGTACCCGTGCAAGTGGATGATGTGGATAATAAAAGAATGCGTCTAAAGTTTCCCCCTTGCTTGCGTTCGGGTGATTTTCCCGTCATCTGTGATGATGTGAGGAAAGACTACGGAAGTCATACGGTATTCAGTCATGTTTCGTTCACCATTCGAAGAGGAGAGAAAGTCGCTTTTGTAGGTAAGAACGGAGAGGGCAAGTCTACCTTAGTCAAGTGTATCATGGGATCAATTCCTTATACTGGTAAGCTCAAGATAGGACATAACGTACAGATAGGTTACTTTGCTCAAAATCAAGCACAACTTTTAAATGAGAGTATTTCAGTCTATGACACCATAGACCAAGTGGCTACAGGTGACATGCGATTAAAGATTAATGATCTTTTGGGGGCATTCATGTTTGGTGGCGAGGCGTCAGACAAACTGGTTAAGGTGTTATCTGGCGGCGAACGTTCTCGGCTGGCAATCATTCGTCTTTTGCTTGAGCCAGTCAATCTGTTGATACTTGATGAGCCAACCAATCATCTTGACATGCAGTCGAAAGACGTGCTCAAGGAAGCTATTAAAGCCTTTGACGGCACGGTCATCGTCGTTAGTCACGACCGTGATTTCCTTGATGGATTAGTGACCAAGGTCTATGAATTTGGCGGCGGAGAGGTTCGCGAACATCTTGGCGGCATCTATGATTACTTACGTGCACACGATGCAGAAACTGTGCATGAAGCCATTAGTTCATCCACAGCAAATCCCAAGCCACAGCCAGAGACTACCAAAAGTATGCCTGATTCAGCTAATAAAATCAGTTATCAAGAGCGTAAGGAGCAGCAAAAGAAGATTAAGAAAGCATCGCGTGCAGTTGAAGAATCGGAGAAGAGAATCTCGAAGATGGAAACTCGCCTCAAAGAACTCGATTCGCTACTGATGCTTCCGGAAAATGCTTCTGATATCGGGTTGGTTGAGGAATACACCTCTGTATCGGCTGCTCTTGATAAGGAAAATGAAACATGGATGGAACTTTCAGAAGCACTTGAATCTCTTCATGACTAACAAATGTATTTCCTTGATACTCAGCCGACCATTCCCAATCTATTTTGATTTTATCAATAATTATAAACAATATGAACGTGAAGCAATTTTTTCCAATGGTAATGATGTTTGCGCTTCCTGTGCTGGGTGTAAGTGCTCAGAGTAAATCAGGGTTAGATCTTTCTAATCTGGATAAATCGGTTAACCCGGCAGATAATTTCTACCAATTTGCTACCGGTGGATGGCAAGCCAGTCACCCGCTTCCTGCAGCCTATAGTCGATATGGAAGCTTTGATATGTTGCAGGAGAATGTAAACAAACAAGTCAACAGCATCTTATCAGACCTCTCCAAGAAGAAGTACAAAGAAGGTACGACCGAAAGAAAGTTGAGCGACTTTTACAAATTGGCTATGGATTTAGAACGTCGCAATCAAGAAGGTACATCTCCGGTGAAGCCCTTGCTCAACGAAATTGAATCTGCTGCAACCGTTGAAGCCTTGCGACAATTACAGGTCAAATATGCCAAAAGCGGCTATGGCATACCATACTCTTCCTACTTCGGAGCAGACGAAAAGAATGTCAAGATGAACATCTTCTGCCTTTATCAAGGAGGATTGACCTTGGGACAGAAGGATTGGTATGTTAACAACGACGAGGCCACTGTTGGCATTCGCGAGGCTTACAAAAAGCATATAGCCAGGATGTTCCGCCTATATGGTTTTTCTGACGACTTGGCAGAGCAGAAGAGCAAAGATGTTTTCCGTTTTGAGACCATGCTTGCCCTCATCTCCAAGAGTAATGTGGAACTGCGTGATCCTCAAGCGAATTACAACAAGATGACCTTAAAGGAATTTAAGGAAAACTACCCCAACATTCCTTTGGAGAATTTGTCTGTTGCCGAGGGTGTCAACACCGCTTATATTCAGGAAATGGTTGTAGGCCAGCCAACATTTTTCTCAGGTTATGATAAGCTTGCTGCACTCATGACCGCAGACGAATTAAAGGCCTTAATGGAGTGGGATGTGATCATGAGCTCCTGCTCTTATCTAAGTGATGAAATACGCGAAGCCAATTTCGACTTCTTTGGCAGAACTATGAAAGGGCGAAAAGAAGATTTTCCGCTTTGGAAACGAGCTACCGATCAGGTGGAGAGTGCCATGGGCGAAGCGCTCGGCAAAATATATTGCGAGCGTTACTTCCCTGCTTCGAGCAAAAAGATGATGGAAGAGTTGGTCCGTAACCTTCAAGTTAGCCTTGGACAGCGCATCGATGCCCAAACATGGATGGGCGATTCTACCAAAATCAACGCTCACCAAAAGCTTGATAAATTCTATATAAAGATAGGATACCCCAATAAATGGACCGACTATTCCAAACTCACCATTGACCCGTCCAAAAGCTTCTATGAGAATGTAATGGCCATACGACTGTTTGCTCACGACAAACACATCAGGGAGAAGGCCGGCAAGCCCGTAGACATTGACGAGTGGTACATGAATCCCCAGACCGTTAATGCCTATTATAACCCGACAACCAACGAAATATGTTTCCCAGCCGGAATCCTGCAACGGCCGTTCTTTGATCCTAAGGCCGATGCCGCATTCAACTATGGTGCTATAGGGGTTGTGATTGGTCATGAGATGACTCATGGTTTTGATGACCAAGGTCGCCAGTATGATGCAAACGGTAACCTGAATGATTGGTGGACACCCAATGATGCCAAAGGATTTGAACAAAGAGCTAATATGTATGCAGCCTTTTTCGATGCTATCGAAGTTTTACCGGGCTTGAATGCCAATGGAAAATTTACGCTTGGAGAGAACCTTGCCGATCATGGAGGCCTCGAGGTGTCATTCAACGCCTTTAAAAATGCAACAAAAGAGAAACCTCTAAAGACTTTAGATGGGTTTACACCCGAGCAGCGTTTCTTTATTGCTTACGCCGGGGTATGGGGTCAAAACATCACCGAAGAAGAAATTCGCAACCGTGTGAAAACCGATCCTCACTCACTTGGCAAATGGCGTGTCAATGGTGCCTTACCACATATCAATGCTTGGTACGAAGCCTTTGGAGTAAAGAAAAACAACAAATTGTTTATTCCGGAATCCGAAAGATTACAGCTTTGGTAAATAAGAACAAGTAAGTTTATAGTCTAATCAAGGATGCATCATATAAATTTTGCATCCTTTTTTATTTGAATACGCCCTAATTTTTGTAACTTTGCCTAACCCATAAGTATATAGTAGAGATGCCATTACGATTGCCCGACAGATTGCCTGCCATTGAGATTCTTAAAAAAGAGAATATCTTTGTGATGAACGAGAGCCGTGCCCACATTCAGATGGTACGTCCATTGAAGATTGCGATACTCAATCTTATGCCTCTTAAAATCACAACAGAAACTGATTTGATCCGGTTGCTTTCCAATACACCCTTGCAGATGGAAGTCAACTTCATGAAACTTAAGAGTCACACACCCAAGAATACTCCTGTTGAGCACATGAAAATGTTCTACAAGGACTTTGATGTTTTAAAGCTGCAAAAGTGGGATGGTCTAATAGTGACCGGCGCACCCATTGAGCAATTGGATTTTGAAGATGTGGAATATTGGGACGAAATCAAGGAAATTTTTGATTGGGCACGCACACATGTCACCTCAACGCTTTATATCTGCTGGGCTGCTCAAGCTGGGCTCTACCACTTCTACGGAATTCCCAAATATCCACTAAGAAAAAAAATGTTTGGTATCTTCCGACAGACCCCCTTAATTCAGGACCTTCCAATTTTCCGTGGTTTCGATGATGTTTTCATGATGCCACACAGCCGCCACACGGAAATTAGGCGCAAGGATATTGAACGGGTTCCGGAATTAACCGTCATTGCCGAGTCTCCCGAAAGCGGTGTCAGCATCGTTATGGCACGTAATGGTCGCGAGTTCTTTTTCACAGGTCACCTCGAATATGCACCCGACACGCTCGACAAGGAATATAAACGAGATTTCGGCAAACGTAACGACGTTGAAATTCCGTTAAACTATTATCTCGACAACGACCCGAACAAGAGTCCGATAGTAACATGGCGCTCACACGCCAATCTGCTTTTCAGCAACTGGATCAACTATTATGTCTATCAGGAGACTCCTTATAATATTGATGAAATTGAGTAGTAACACTTGTATTTCAGAAAAGACAACCCGACAAGATGCGTAAGTTAGAACTCCTTGCGCCCGCTAAGGATTTGGAATGTGGGCTTGCGGCCATCAACCATGGTGCCGATGCTGTATATATTGGTGCCGAAAAATTTGGGGCTCGGGCTGCGGTAGGCAATTCTTTAGACGACATTGAGACCCTATGCAACTATGCTCATCAGTTTGGTGTGAGAGTCTATGTTACGGTTAACACCATTATCTACGAAGACGAGTTGAATGCAACCCAACAACTCATCATCAACCTTACAAAGATTGGTGTCGATGCCATACTTGTCCAAGACATGGCTACGCTGCAAATGCGCAAAATTGCTGTTAGTCAGGCCCAACGCGCCCTGCTCCTTCATGCCTCCACACAGTGCGACACACGTACACCCGAAAAAGTAAAGTGGTTACATGAGCTTGGTTTCTCCCGAGCCGTTCTCGCCCGGGAGTTGACGTTGCAAGAGATTCAGCAAATACACCACGCCGTACCCGATATGGAGTTGGAAGTCTTTGTTCACGGTGCGCTCTGCGTGAGTTATTCGGGCGTTTGTTATGCCTCACAACAATGCTTTGGCCGCTCGGCCAACCGTGGCGAATGTGCTCAATTCTGCCGTATGAAGTTCGACTTGCTTGATGCCAACGGCAAGACCATAGAGAAGGGCCGGCATTTTCTGTCCTTAAAAGACCTATGTCAGATCGATCATCTCGAAGCGCTGGCCAATGCAGGTGCCTGCTCATTTAAAGTAGAGGGCAGACTGAAAGACGTGGGATATGTTAAAAACGTAGTATCTGCATTCAGTCAAGAACTCAACAGAATCATAGCCCAACAGCCCGAAAAGTATTGCAGAGCTTCTTACGGCAACGTCAACTACAACTTCGAGCCCAATCTGAAGAAAACATTTAATAGAGGTTTCACCACTTATTTTCTCAATGGACGACAGCCTCACATCGCATCCTTCGACACGCCTAAGGCTTTGGGTGAGTATGTGGGAAAAGTGAAGGAAATCAGCAACAATTCTTTTAACGTTGCAGGGACAGCAGCATTCAGCAATGGCGATGGCTTGTGCTTCCTCAACAGCAATCAAGAATTGGAGGGGTTTCGGGTAAACAAGGCTGTTGGCAATCGCCTCTTTCCATTTAAAATGCCTCGTGGGTTGAAGCCAAACACAAGCCTGTATCGCAACAATGATGAAGCTTTTGGTAAGATTTTAGCTGGAACGACTGCCGACCGAAGAATTCCTGTTGAAATGAAATATGAACTGACGGCAGATGGATTTTCACTTCGTCTTGCCTTTAAACCAAGTGGAACAGCATCCGAAGTGGCCGTCACTTCATCCATCGACCTTGAGCACCAAATAGCAAAAAGTCAGCAAGGTAGTAACCTTCACAAACAATTATCCAAACTGGGAAACACACCTTTCGTTTGCAGCAGGTTGGACATCGCTACCGATGCAGCAAAGTTTTTTGTTCCATCAAGCCTCCTCACCCGTCTTCGTCGTTCAGCCACCGAAGCCATGGTGAATGAGCTCTCGGCTTGCCACAGCCAGGTCGTACAAAATGAAATGACGCTTGCAAATGAGTCAAAAAACTCTGTCCAGGCTAAGGCTTGGCATCCTGAATATCAACGCTTTTCCTATCTTCATAACATTTCCAATCATCAGGCTCGTGATTTCTACGCCAATCACGGTTTGACCAATTTGAAACCTGCATTAGAAGTGGAGCAGGGTAGAAATGAGAACCTCGTGATGCAGTGTCGGCATTGCCTGCGCTACAGCATGGGATTCTGCGTTCGTCATGGTGGCACGAAACCTACATGGCACGAACCTTTGTCGCTCCGTTTAGGCGATGGGCGCCGGTTTCGTCTGGAATTTAAATGTGATGAATGCCAAATGAATATTTACAGCGAAAAAGAATAATCATGAAAAAGACCTCATCACTGAAATACTCCTTCGCAATACTTGTTTCGTTGATACTTACCATAACCTTAGGATCATGTTATGAGCATCAGCGTCACAGCACTATTCCGTTCGAATTCAGTGAGCATCAGATCGATTCGTTGTCTTTTTTCTCTACCCACCACTACACCAACAACTACAACTTCGTTGTCAAGAGTGACAGCCTTGAACTCCTCCGACAGCTTCCTGAGGAGCTGATCAGTGGAATGCAAACGGATTCCTTCGCAGTCTATCAAGGAGCTCATCTGGTTGTTGCCGACATCCGTATGATTCCTACCGACTCCATAGACTCCGTGTGGGTTCAGCTTGCCAACGACACATCAGCCTTTGGATGGACACGTGAGAACAAGTTGCTGGAAAGTGTGATGCCCGATGATCCTATTTCCGAATTTATTTCCGACTTTTCCAACTCCCATGTTCTTATTTTTTTAGTTATCATTGTTGTAATCGCTGCCAGCTATTTGCTGTGGAATATGTTCCGACGCAATGCTCGCATTGTGCACTTCAACGATATCAATTCTTTCTATCCCACCGCACTTTGCCTTATCGTGGCCACATCTGCCACGCTCTATGCCGCTATCCAGACGTTTTTCCCACAGATGTGGCAACATTTCTACTATCACCCTACGCTCAATCCTTTCTCCGTACCATTTGTCTTGGGCGTCTTCCTATCTTCCGTATGGGCAATGCTTATCATAGCTTTAGCCGTAATCGACGATGTGCGCCATCAGTTGCCTTTCGGCGAAGCAGTTATCTATCTTGGCGGCCTGGCAGCCGTATGTGCGGTAAATTACATTGTCTTTAGCATTACAACATTATATTACGTGGGCTACATTCTTCTTGTAATCTATTACTATTACGCCATCCGGCAATATTACAAGCACAACCGCGCGCACTATGTTTGCGGCAACTGTGGCGCCAAACTTCAACACAAAGGAACGTGCAAATATTGCGGCACAGTAAATGAGTAAGTTATTCGACGAGATAACACACCCTACCTGAGGAATTGAATGTGTATTTTCCTAATAAATAAGGATTGTTAATTCCAATAACAATCCTTAATTTTGCACTGTGTGAATGATATGTATTATCTGAAAACAAGTTTGTTACAAAATGAATAGAATGATTTGCATGGGCGTTGCCATGTTCGCAGGTTCTCTTTCCATTTCTGCCAACACCGTCCCCTCTCTTCTCAGCGACAGTTCGCGTATTTACGATCTGGACGAAGTTACCGTAATCAGTCAGCCCAAGGAGCAATTCCGCCTGCGGCTACAGCCTGTTAGTTCATCGATGTTTTCTGGAATGGATGCCGCCAGGTTGTCAGCTCGAGATTTGCGCGAGTTGTCTGCCTATGTTCCCAATTTCACCATGCCTGTTTACGGTTCACGTTACACTTCTTCTGTCTACATGCGCGGCACTGGGGCACGTGTCAACTCCCCAGCTGTTGGAATCTATGTGGACGGCATGCCTTTGATGAGTAAGTCGGCTTTTAACACCCATATATACGAACTTTCGCGTGTCGATGTGTTGCGTGGCCCACAAGCTACGCTATACGGCTTGAACAGTGAGGCCGGCCTTGTTCGGCTCTACACTAAAAACCCGATGGACTACCAGGGTACAGACTTGTCAATAGGTGGCGGGAGCCGATTCTATCGCAAGGCTGAAGTGGCACATTATAATAAGGTGAACGACAGGTTTGCCTTTTCCATTGCAGGATTCTACAACGGTCAGGACGGTTACTTCAAGAATCAGGCAACGGGTGAGAATGCCGACAAGTATAACGAGGCGGGAGGCCGCCTTAGACTGATGTTCCGACCGACCAATCGATGGAACATCAATTATTTGGCCGATTACCAATATACTCGTCAAAACGCATTCCCCTATGGCGCTTTAGATGACAAAGGCATAGCAACAGATCCCAACACCAATCGTCAAAACAACTACCGTAGGAACATATTTAATACGGCAATCGACTTTAAATATCATGGAATGGGTTACGATTTCAACTCGACATCCAGCTATCAGTATCTCAAAGACTACATGATGATGGACATAGACTACAGTCCGGCCGACTTCATGGAAATGGAGGAGCGTCAACTTCATAGTAGTTACACACAGGAGTTTACGCTAAAAGGCAACAAGCCCGTCGGCGGTTTCTGGAATTGGACAGTGGGTATGTTTGGTGGATTTTCCTGGTTACGGACAAACAGCAATGTAGATTTCGGCCATGACATGGATGCATTTCTGGGAAACTCCATCCAAAAAAGCATGTATAATGCCATGGTAGGGTCGATGAGCAAACGCTTTATTGCTCAGGGAATGTCACCCGAAGCCGCAGCCAAGCAGGCAGCTAAAATGATAGAGCGGGCAGGAGGAGTCTCGATGACTACCGATATGAAAAACGTACCGGGCACTTATCATACACCAACTTACAACCTGGGATTCTATCACGAATCCAATTTCAACATCACCAATCAACTCACCGCAACGCTCGGCTTGCGCTACGATTGGAACTATGTGCGTATTGTATATGATTCAGAAGCTGCTGTTTCTTCCACAGCCAAAGTCATGGGTCGTGAGGCCACGGTGAATGTTTCGTCTATGCTCAATGATCGTCGTCATAATTATTTTGAAGAACTCTTGCCCAAGTTTGGACTTACGTACAGATTGTCCGACAACGGTAGCAATATATACGCTATGGTGAGCAAGGGATATCGTGCGGGAGGTTACAACATTCAGATGTTCTCTGATATCCTGCAAACCGAAATTCAAAACAACAGTACTCAGCGCGCCAACTATGAGGTGCCCCATACCAAGGACGACTATGATAACATAGAACGTACCATCATGTACAAGCCGGAAGTCAGCTGGAACCATGAAGTGGGTACGCATCTCAACCTGTTCGACAAACAGCTTCAGTTTGACTTGGCTGCGTTTTACATGAAAATAAACAATCAACAACTTTCCCAAATGGCTGGTAACTACGGCTTCGGGCGCATGATGACCAATGCTGGCAAGAGTATGAGCTGCGGTATAGAGGCTTCGATGCGTGGTCAGGCCATCGATAACCACCTGGCATGGATGCTCTGCTATGGCTATACACATGCTGTATTTGATGAATATACAGACACCATCATGGTGAACAGAACAAAGACTTTCGTGGACTACAAGAAAAACAAGGTGCCTTTTGTTCCAGAATACACCTTTGCTGCGAGCGTTGACTATCGCTTCGACCTGCCGGCAGGCTATATGCTTAGAAATGTCACGGTGGGTGCAAACGTAAACGGACAAGGTAAAGTTTATTGGGACGAGGCCAACACGATGAACCAAAAAGTATACACAGTGCTTGGTGCTCATTTGGCATTCAATCTGGGCAAGGTAAAACTGAACGTGTGGGGACGAAACCTCACCGACAGTCGCTACAACGTATTTGCAGTGAACAGTGGAGCCACTGGGAAGTCCAATTGGTTTGCTCAGCGTGGCAACCCACTGCAAGTAGGAGCAGACCTGAACATTCACTTTTAGATTTTAGTAGGAGTACGGGAGGGATACAAAACTGTATTTCCTCCCAACACTTCAATGAAGACGCTACCGAACATCGGGCTGCAAAACTATTTTACAAAAGTGCGCTTATATTTCGCATATTTTAAAATCAACCTCTAATTGGACGGAATATGCAAAATATAAGCTTTTTTATAAACCCCTTGTAATGAGGAACTTGTTTCCCAGCAAGTTCACCTGTTAAAATGTTACCATGAAATTCTTTCGCGATTAAGCCTTCATGACACGATGATCTCAACTTAGTCGCCTTACCGATAGGTTCTATACACAACGCCATCGAGCCTTAACCGCAGTGCGGTTAAGGCTCGATGGTTCAAATTGTAGGAAGTTTCTTCTAAATATTAAACATTGTTTTAAAGAAACATGGCGTGTTTTCTTCTGTTTCCTTCAAAAAAGAAGATCACTTTACAGTGAAGTTTTTCTGACACCGTTACTTGATGGTAAGTTTGTTGCTGCCGGCAGCCTTGAAACTCATATCCAGTCCTTTCACACTATGTGTCAGTGCGCCAAAAGATATGAAATCTACACCAGCCTTAGCGTATGGAATCATGGTGTCGAAGGTGATGCCACCGCTCGATTCCGTTTCGCATCGTCCGTCGACAATGGCCACCGCCTTGCGCGTGTCCTCAGGAGTGAAGTTGTCGAACATAATACGGTCGCAACCTTCGGCCAAGGCCTCGTCTAATTCTTTAAAGTCGCGCACCTCGCACTCTATCTTCAGGTTCTTATGATGCTCTTTGCAATATTGTTTGGCTCTTGATATCGCATTGTGCACACCACCGCAAAAATCAATATGGTTGTCTTTGAGCAAAATCATATCGAAAAGTCCGATGCGGTGATTCATTCCCCCGCCAATCTTCACAGCCTCTTTCTCGAGCATGCGCATACCGGGTGTGGTTTTGCGTGTGTCGAGCACGCGTGTAGACGTGCCTGCATCGATCAATGCCTGTTGGTATTTGTGCGTCATTGTAGCAATGCCGCTCATACGTTGGAGAATATTGAGCATGAGACGTTCGGTCTGCAACAGACTTTGCACCCGTCCGCAGACACTCATTACAATGTCACCGGGCTTTACTTGGGTTCCATCCTCTATATACACTTCCGTTTGCAATTCCGGGTCAAAGCGCTCAAACACTTTCTTGGCTATTTCCACTCCAGCAATGATACCCTCTTCCTTGATAAGGAGTTTGCTTTCACCCATCGCGTCGGCAGGAATACAGCACAGGGTGGTGTGGTCGCCGTCGCCTATATCCTCGCTCAAGGCGAGGTCTATCAGTTTGTCGTTCAGTTCTTCTACAGATAACATGCGAATATATATTTTGATATGATGATTCCCTATAGATTTACAAGCCTAATTGCTTTGATATTTCAAGCATTTTGTTGATGGGGCGTACTGCCTTTTCAGCAACATGGGGATCCACTTTGATCTCCGGCCATTCATATTTCAGGCAATTATATAGTTTTTTCATGCTGATGAGTTTCATGAAATTGCATTCGTTGCAGGCACACGTACTGTCATCGGGTGGGGCAGGAATAAAGGTTTTGTGAGGGGCTCCTTTCTGCATTTCGTGCAGGATACCACTCTCCGTAGCCACAATAAACTCTTGTGCTTCATCGGCGATGCTGTATTTGAGCAGGGCTGAGGTGCTACCTACCTTGTCAGCTAACTTCAACAGTGCTCCCTTGCACTCGGGATGGGCCAATATCTTGGCTTTGGGATGGTCTGCCTTCAGTTTCAGGATTTTCTCGACGGAGAACTTCTCATGCACATGGCAAGCACCTTCCCACAGCAACATATTACGACCTGTCAGGCTGTTGATATATTGTCCCAAATTCTGATCGGGCCCGAAGATGATAGGCGTATCCTTTGGAAACGACTCCACGATCTGACGCGCATTGCTGCTGGTCACCACCACGTCGGTAAGTGCTTTCACTGCTGCGGTGGTGTTGACATAGCTGATGACGGTATGATCCGGATGAGCCTTGACAAACTTTTCAAACTCATCGGCCGGACAACTCTCTGCCAGTGAACACGAGGCGTTGAGATCAGGCACAAGCACTTTTTTGTTTGGACATAAGATTTTGTTGGTTTCACCCATGAAATGTACACCACACATCACAATGATATCAGCGTCGGTTTTAGCAGCCTGTTGAGCCAGCGCCAAGCTGTCGCCCACAAAATCGGCCACATCTTGCACAGCTCCATCGGTATAGTAGTGTGCCATGACGATCGCATTTTTAGCCTTGCACAGCTTGCGTATTTCAGTCTTTAAGTCCACACCTTCAGCTATAGGCTCATCAACATAACCTAATTCATGCCATTTTTTATTGATCTCTTCCATCTTATTTATTTTTTGATTCGTCATTAATTTTTGTTGTCGTATGCATGTTTGGGATAGTCAATGGTATAATGCAGTCCACGGCTCTCCTTACGTTCTATGGCTTGGCGCGTGATAAGGTATCCCACATTGATCATGTTGCGCAACTCGCAAATATCGCGCGTGGGCTTAACACGCTTGAACAACTCCTCGGTTTCTTCATAGAGCAGATCGAGACGTTTCCATGCACGAACTAAGCGCAGGTTGCTGCGCACAATACCCACGTAGTTCGACATGATTTGTCCCACTTCCCGTTCGTCTTGAGCTATGAGGACCTTCTCCTCGTTGGTCATCGTGCCTTCATCGTTCCATTTGGGAATATCCGTATTGAAATCGTATTGGTCGATTACACTGATACTATGTTCGGCTGCCGACTTAGCATAGACCACGGCTTCGATCAGTGAATTGCTGGCCAACCGGTTGCCACCATGAAGTCCCGTCCGCGAACATTCGCCCACGGCATAAAGTCGGTGAATGGAGCTTTCGCCGTGGAGATCTACTGAAATTCCACCACACATATAGTGTGCACTGGGACAAACAGGAATGTATTGTTTGGTTATATCTATCCCGATACTGAGGCACTTGGCGTAGATATGCGGGAAGTGTGCCTTGGTTTCCTCTGCATCCTTATGCGTTACGTCGAGGCAAACATGATTCAGACCATACTTCTTCATCTCGTGGTCGATGGCTCTTGCCACAATATCGCGTGGAGCCAAAGAGAGACGTTTGTCGTATTTCTGCATAAATTCCTCGCCGTTGGGTAGGCGCAAAATGCCACCATAGCCACGCATGGCCTCGGTGATGAGAAAGGCCGGGTGACTTTCTTCGGGGTTGTAGAGTACGGTGGGGTGAAACTGCACAAACTCCATATCCTTTACAGTGCCTTTGGCACGGTAAACCATGGCAATACCGTCTCCAGTTGCAATGTTGGGGTTTGAGGTGGTGGCATATACTGAACCAACACCGCCGGTGGCCATTAGGGTAACTTTGCTAAGGAATGTGTCTATCTTGTGTGTCTCCGGATTAAGTATATATGCACCATAACATTCTATGTCCGGGGTTTTCCGGGTTACCTCTATGCCCAAATGGTGCTGCGTAATAATCTCTACGGCATAGTGGTTCTCCAGTACGGTTATATTGGGATTGTTGCGCACGGCAGCCATTAGACCCCGCTGAATCTCGAAGCCGGTATCGTCGGCATGATGCAAAATGCGGAATTCGCTGTGCCCCCCCTCGCGATGGAGGTCGTAGGTGCCATCGTTTTTCCGGTCGAAGTTAACACCCCATTTCACTAAATCGTCAATGGCTTGAGGAGCATTGTAGACCACATGCTCTACTGCCTTTCGATCGGAAATGAAGTCGCCGGCTACCATAGTGTCCTCAATATGCTTCTCGAAATTGTCTACTTTAAGATTTGTTACTGATGCAATCCCACCTTGAGCTTTGGCCGTATTAGCCTCATCCAAAGTGGTTTTGCACACCAAAGCGACCTTGCCCATGCCGCTGTTTGCTACTTTGAGGGCGTAAGTCATACCAGCTACCCCACCACCAATAATAAGAAAATCGAATTTTTCTACCATAATATTGCGATTAACCATCCTTTCACCGATACAAAAGTAAGTAAAAATAATCGTATTGTAAAAAATATTGGATAGAATCATTGATATTTGTATATCAATTGGTTGACGATTGGCATATAAACTCATTGAGGAGACCGGATTGCTCCTTTTTCCTCAATTAAAATATTATATCTCAGTTATTTTTCGTATTTTTGCAACATTATATTGGTAGATTACGTCTAAACGACAATGAAAAAGATTTTTTATACAGCGTTGTTTGCCCTTACGCTTGTGGCCACTGGCTGTGGAAACAGAGCAAAGAAAGAGTTCGATAAGACCCTGATTGAACTGGCAGGCACAGATCAGACCATAGACAGCAGAGACTGGAAGCAAATAGTTGAGTATCTGGACCGTAACAAAGCTAACTTCAAGAGTTTTGTTAAGTCCGGCGAAGTCGATGTTCCAGCTGTTAAGGAATATATTACGGAGTTTTTCGAAAATCGACGCCCACCTAAAAAAGTGAAATTTGTGGGTATCGGCGATGAGGAGCTTGTGTTTCATATCTATATGGAACGTAGCGAAAGTATGTTGCCCTACGACAGTCCTGACGGTGACGGGTCGTTCCGCTCGGCCATTATGGCTTTGCAGAACAACCTGCCCGGCGACACCCAGATTGATAGAATTGGAGAGAAGGGCTATACCGATTTCCGCCAGATATTCGATAATATACTGAACAAGACGGATGACAGTCAAGTCAGCATTCTGGTTACCGACATGATTTATTCGGTGAAGGATATGAGGGGCGTGAATCCGCAAAAGGTGTTCAATGAGGTGCGGGAGATGATTGGATCGGTGTTCAAGGACGAAGTAAAGAAAAAGGCAATGCTTGTTGTTCGCATGAACGGCTCATACAACGGCGCGTATTATGCCTATGATAACAGTGCACATCAGTTCTCCGGGCATCGCCCATACTACATCATCATCGTGGGATCCAATGACAACATGGTGCGCCTGACCAACGATGATTCGTTCCGCACATTCGCGAAAATGCAGGGCTTAGACGGCTATGACAACATGTGCCTTTTTGCTGCCGATAACATTTATGAGCCATACTACTCATTCATGACGAACAACAAGGACATTCGCGGACGATTCCGCCCCGAGCCTAATCAGGGGTATGAGATAAGGAGTCTGGAAAAGATAGAACCCGACAAGAACTCCGGCGACATACAGCTTGTGCTGGCCGTAGACCTTGGACATACCTTTATCGACGATCGATATCTTGCGAACAAGGCCAACTACCTGGTCGAAGCTGATGACGATATTCAAATCAAGAAAATACGAAAAATAGAGAAGACAGACATGACGCCTGCACAGAAAAAGTATCTGGGGACAGCGACTCACTTGTTCGTGCTTTCAACAACAAATATCACTCACAGTCAGGATGTGAAGCTGAAACTTCTCAATCGTATGCCAAGTTGGGTGGAGGCCTGCTCCACAGACAATGACCTGACTCCCGATAGTCATTCCACATTTGCACTTCGCTATCTGCTGGGCGGTATCTACGACAGCTATAAGCGAAATACAGAGGGAACGCCTTCTTATTTTGAACTTGATTTAAAACTTGATAAATGAAAAATTCAATATTGCTCATCGGAGGTGCAGTACTTACGCTTCTCTTTGTCGTTTTCGCATCTTCGATTTATGAATGCTTTGGCATGCCCGTGGACTTTAGCTATGAAATGTATAATGACGGACACTATTTTGTAACCTCTGTTATTTCTTCTGTAGTTGCATGGGGAGTGGCAGGGCTGTTTTATTATGTAATAAACAGTGTAAGTTTCAGTCGCTGGTATCATTGGCTTATATCTTTGCTTGCTGCATCAGCAATCTCCTCTGTAATCATTTTTGCCTATCTAAACAATGCTCTTACAGAAGGTTTCTCAAGCTCTTTATTCAGTTTCTGTGTCATCAATTTTGCAGCAACAGCTCTCCTTTATCTGGTTGCATCCTTTGCAATGAGGTGGTGGAGTTCCAATTGCAGACATACGCCAATTCCGGAATAACAAACAATACCTGAGCCGTGAACTCTGACGCACATATATCAAGGTTGCCATCGGCAATGAGCGTATCATGGAGGTGTCATCACGTTTGCGACTCGGATAGTAAAGTTTAAATAAAAACAATGAGATTATTTTTATTTCTCGTCGGTGGAACAGGGTCACGCGTTATGCGCCCTCTGATCATGCAGTTCGCAGCAGGCATACATCCTGTAGACGAATCCGGGCAACCCATGCCCGTGGAGGTAATTCCAATCATTGTGGATCCACACAAGGCTAACGAGGACTTGAAGCGCACGGAGAACTTACTCCGCTGGTACCGCTCCATCCGCCGGACAATCTATGGAGATAACGCTGACGTAACCAAAGGATTCTTTTCGGTGAAAATATCTACACTGGGTGATATCCTTCCAGGGGGATCGAATCTCAGTGACACGTTTCTGTTCAACCTTGGAGCTGTGGAGTCTAAGCGGTTCCAGGATTTTATTTCATACAGCACACTCGACACGGCAAACCAGGCTTTGTGCTCAATGATGTTCTCAGACAACCAACTACAAACCAAGATGGATATTGGATTTGTGGGGTCTCCAAACATCGGTTCAGTGGCTTTGAATCAGTTCAAGGATTCGGAAGAATTCCGACAATTCTCGAATGTATTTCGCAAGGCCGACCGCATTTTCGTTGTATCGAGTATTTTTGGAGGAACGGGAGCAGCTGGCTATCCCATCATTGTGAAAAATATACGCAATGCTGGCAACAATTCTACCATTAACAATCGAGGTGATTTACGCGATGCCAGGATTGGCGCACTGACCGTATTGCCTTATTTCAACATCCAGCAGGATGAAAACAGTCCGATCAGCCGTGCTGATTTCATTTCAAAAACCAAATCAGCACTGTTCTATTACCATGATAATCTTACAGGATTAACGCAGGGTGGGGTGGATCTCGGATTGTCGAAAGTCAACGCTTGTTACTATTTAGGCGACGAAGTGCCTTCTAATCCTTATTATAACGACCCGGGAGGCAACGGTCAGCGGAATGATGCCCATGTGGTGGAATATGTTGGCGCGCTTTCCATTCTCGATTTTATGTCAATTCCGGATGACCAATTGGTTACGGAAGAAGGCAACGCCCGTAACCCCATCTATAAGGAATATGGTTTGGCCAACGACAAAATGTCTTTGTCTCTCAAGGATTTCGGAGTTCAAACACGACTATTGATTAACAAGAATTTGGCTAAATTCTACTTGGCCTACCAATACTTCTCCCACCAGTTTAAAGAGGATATTGGACGGGGGTATACTCAAGACAAACCCGAGATACAGAACAGTTTTCTTGCTACCGGTTTCTACACGACACTGTCCAACGATTTCTTCGTAGCCTATCGCACGTGGCTCAAGGAACTTGCCGGGAACCAACGCTCTTTTGTTCCGTTCAATTTGGCCACAACACAACTTGCTGATGCCATCAACGAAATGGCTCCTAAAAAAGGCTTTTTCAGTGGCGAGATAGGTTATAAAAGTCTACTGAGTGCGTTGAATAAAGCTTCGCAAATAGCTGTTAAAGAGGGACGATTTGGATCGGACAAGACTGCATTACGTCTCATGACGCTTCTTGACGAAACACTTGACAGGCTCGTTGAAGAAAAATACAACGGCTTGGTTTAACATTAAAGAAAGAGAAATCAATGTCGAAGATATTATCATATAACAACAAGACCACAGGAGAGGGATGGATAGCATTGACCAACCAGTACAGTGCAGACGAAATCAACATGATTAGCGATCCCAATGGTGGGTTGTCAGCCGTTCCCAGGACGGCTATTCCGTCGCCATTTGCTCAAATGGACTTGGTGAAAAATGCCTTCCGAAGACTGGCGATGAATGCCCATCTTCATGGTGAGTTGATGGACGAACGACTTGTAGGCAATGCGCTGGACGTAGCCCAGTTGTTTTTCAATCTGCCGGAACTACGAACCAAACTACGTGTGGTGGAATGGAACAAGGCGGCTGCATTACAGCAACTAAGAGCCGACCCTCAGCACAAGTTGCTGGGCGACACCTTGGAAATGTTTGTTAATCAAGACAAGGAGGCGTTCAACTTCGACCGGATGGATCGTATATATTTTCTGGTCTATGGCAATCAAGTTATTGGAAGCACTTCGCCCGTAACACTGTTTATGGCCTCTCCCAATGCGCGACCAAATCAATTTTCCATTCCCGTGGAGCAGAATGTGAATCTTTTTGATCTCACACGTCCGCTGTATATGCGTATGCCGAAATTTGTGAAATATATCTATGCACTCTTTACAGCATACCCCGACTTAAAAAAGCTATGCAGTGAACTCAATGCTTACCTCATTACATGTTTCGACTTACTTAGTCCTGAACTGCGTCAGGAGATCTTGACAGATATTGGCAACCCCGTTGCAATGGACTATGAAAACCAAGACCGTGCCCTGCAATACCTTAAAATGTGTTATGATCTCAGCGACGAAGGCATTCAGGCATTGGGCATTCCTTTCTACTGTGCACGACAAGCCGACATTCAAGCGGCTATACAAAACAGTGATTTTCGTATTGAGCCTTCGATCGTTCCACATGGTGAACGGTTGCCACTGGTGCTTCAAAATCATTTGAATGCACCGCAAACAGACGCTTTCCACTATATTACGAATGATTGGGACGACCTTACTGTAATCCGCCCTCAAGACTATGCTGTGGAACCGGAGAAGCGCATTCTGCCTGCCACCTCACATCAATACCCATGGCTTACCGACGATGATTTCTTCCAACCATCACTCATCAAGCTTGATTATACGATGGATAGGGACTGTTTCTTCAACGGGAACCTGACGGTGGGAAGCCGCGAGACTGATAATGCTGACTTTCTTTTGCCATTGAGCAAGACTTATTTTAAATATTTCACAGTAAACGATCTTCAAGGCACTATTGCTGGAAGACCACGCTTTGAACTCATTCACACGCAAACCGGACAGCAGGAAACAGTGAAGGCTGTACTCCGTATACCCGTGCAGAAACAAGGTGCTTTCATCACTTTGGAGCGTACCTATGTGCAAGCAGCAGGAGTGGATATGCGTTATGATCGGGAAAACAACCGCGGATACTTTCTCACTATACCCTTTGCACTGTCTGTTTTCCCCTTTGTGAAATCTCCAGGGCTGAAACAATACAACGTGCAACTTGTTGATCGCGCTTTAGGAGCGATTGAAAATTGTCATCTAAGCCTTGAATTTCATAAGTCAGTTCCGAATGGAGATGAAGTGTTACCCTCGCTGAAACGTTCTCGCAGTTTGAAAAGCGAGAAGAGAGTGGGGGCTGATTATTATCGTTTACCTGGAGCATTTGATTATATTAAAGTTCAATTATACGATGAATGGGACAACCTCATGTCCGAAGGCGTAGTATGTCCGCGATGGGCACCCAACATTGCCGGTCACGAGTCGTTTACCTTTGCGGTAGACTTCGGAACAACCAACACACATATCGAATGCATGCGTCAAGGTCAAATGCCGGAACCTTTGACTGCTGGATCTGAAGCCAAGGAGCGTCTTTTAGCTACATTATACAATGGCGAGCACATCCTTTACGATGTCATCATGAAGCAGGAGTTCCTGCCCGACAACATCGGTCAGGACTATGGATTCCCCCAGCGTACCGTACTTTCGGAATCAGAGCGGCTTGATGTTGAGAATATAGACGAAATCGTGGCTCTTGGAGACGCTAATATTCCTTTTATTTATGAGAAGGAATCTGTGGGCTATGGCAACCGAATTGTGCCCAATCTTAAATGGTCGACAGAGATTGCAACATCCAAACGAGTACGTGCCTACCTTACAGAGTTGGCTCTTCTCATGCGTACGAAGGTACTGTTGGAGAACGGCGACCTGAGCAAGACACGACTAATATGGTTCTATCCGTTGTCGATGAAGGTAGGTAACATTCGCAAATTAGGCGAGATGTGGTCTAAGACTTTCGGAGATGTTTTCGGCGTTGAGGCTACAGCTCAGAACTTAATTCAGATGCCCGAGTCGGTAGCTCCATACTACTTCTATCGTGGTTCAAGCCAATTCCGGGGAGCAGCTGCCACCGTTGCCTCTATTGATATTGGTGGAGGATCCAGTGATGTCGTTGTTTTTGAGTCGAATGCCAAGCAACCCACTATCCTCACCTCTTTTCGTTTTGCTGCAAACGCTCTCTTTGGAGATGGATTCTCTGAGGTTCCCCACGGCGACTCCAATCCAATGTTGGTCAAGTACGTGGATTACTTCCGACGTTTGTTCGATGCCGATGATGATCGGTACGGAGAGCTAAATGGTATTCTCGAAGATATTTTGTCCAAGCGTAAAAGTGAGGATATCAATGCCTTCTTGTTTTCTGTAATTCAGAACAAAGTGGTCGGAGATAATGATGTGTTCTCCTATAATCAAAGACTGAACGAAGACGGACGTCTGAAAATTATCTTCATCTATTTCTATTCCACACTGATTTACTATGTGGCCCGCATGATGAAACACCGGGGATTAGACAAACCTCGCTCCGTCATGTTTTCCGGAACTGGTTCTAAAGTACTTGACATTGTGGGTTCTAAACGTGAGCTTGACCTGCTTTCCGAAGCTATTTTTGAACGGGTTTACGGCAATGAATATGATTCTGATGGTTTCTCTGTGGTTATGGAACGCAACGAACCCAAGCAGATTACATGCCGCGGTGCGCTGATGCAAGTGCGTGACAGTAGCGGATGTGCGAGCGTTGAGCAATTGAATCAACTGATGGATAGTTTCGATTCCAATCTGAAATACAACTATTCAGGTATCAACAAAGAACATCTAACGTATGCCGATATGGACAATGCCGAGATTCGTACCAGCATTGTCGAAGCGGTTAAGGAGTTCAACGATTTCTTCTGCCGTCTTTGTGACGATATTCATGTTGTGGACAGGTTCCTCGTAGACCATCAATCCCTGATGAAATTCAAGGAATTGGTGAACAAAGATCTTGACCATCACCTTCTTAACGGATGGAATTTTGTTAACAAGAATGAGTCCGAACATAATGCCAACGATGCGATAGAGGATACTGTATTTTTCTATCCAATCATAGGGAGCATACGAGACAATCTTATTGAAAATCTTTAAATGCCTGCCTATGTTTGGTAAAAATAAAAACACGATTACACAAGAAGAACTCAACGAATTGATATCTCCTCTGTTTGATCGCATCAACAAACTTGAAACAGTTGCAAAAAAGCAGGCTCGGCAGATTGCCATGCTGGAACAGAAGCTAAGCAATAAACCAAACGCAGATCAGGTTGACGCGCATGGAGTCGATAGCAGTGACGGAAGTTTTGAGCATTCGGATTCAAACGCAATTGGACCAACACAGGACAATTTGGCCACCGACGTTCAGAACATACCACCAACCCTGAACACTTTCTATCTCCCTGCCCCCAATTCTAACGGTCAGTTTTTAGAATGCAGCAATAGTATACAGGTGGGTAAAAGCATCTACCAGCTCAGCACAAAGGATGGAATCAATGGTCAGTTCATCATGCTGACCACGCCAGATGCCATTGCCACGGCCATGATCAGTATAAGTCAGTTTGTCAAGCCCGCCTGCAGAATAGAAGGCAACACACATCAGCAACCGCGTCAGATAGAGACATTGGAAGAGGGTACGGCTCAAAGGGATGGAGATGTTTGGCGTGTGATCAGCAAGGCCAAAGTCTTATTCCAATAAAACCCGGTGGAGAATTTCCACAACAAAAAGTTTTGCGGTGTATAGGATAGGATTGTTTTCCCGCAATCACAATTACAGACACATCCCATACCCGCACATGAAAGAAAATATCATCATGAATGTAAAATGTCCGAAATGTAGATATCGCTTTGACACACCTGCTTCTCCAGGAATGACAGAACTGCAGTGCAACTGTCCTCGATGTGGCATACCTTTTACATATACCGTGGACGACGAGCAAGCTGCAAATGATCATTTAACCGATCAGACAGAATCGGCAGAGCAGACAGGTTCAATGGAACAGTCTACACATAACCCGTCAAACACACCCTCCCAACCTGATCATGTGGGATCACCCAACCGTTCCTACACAAGAAAAGAGTCACCTGTCCATTCCGAAACCCTTCGATCCAACACGCCTTCCGGTTTTCCCAACAGAACAAGCCAGCATGGCACGCGGCCGCCCCTGCTTACACAGGGTGTGCAAACCGGTAAGGGATGTCTCAAGTTCACCTTGATTGCAGCCGTTGCGATTATTCTATTCATTGTATTTCTTGTTCGGCAATGCAGAGACAAGAGCTATACAGCAGAAGACATCACGATGAGTGAGATCAAGGATAGTGAAGGAGACATGGGAATAGCGGGCAGCCCCGCCCCTACATTAAACAAACATGTCCAACACGAGGAAGCTCCCGCGTGGATACAGGGCAATTGGCATGTGGACACCGACTACGGTGGCATATCCTTGAAGATCCATGGTAATCAAATAGCCGAGACAAGCGGTGGGGAGACCACATACGGCAGTTATACATACCAAAACCCCTATCTCTATTGTGACTTTGGCGACAACAATATATTCGTTTACCGTCTTGTGGAAGAAACCAAGCAGATTGATGCAGGTACTGGAATATTAATGAACAAACTGGATTAAACAGAAACGGTATAAAGCCGGTTTATTTCTTCACCACGCTGGCTAACCATTGTTTGAATTCGGTGTTATAGCCATTGAACACATTGATGTCAACCGCACCATGAATACCTGCCACACGTCCGTCCGGAGCCAATTGCCACACCCATAACTTGATATCAGGCTTGTACTCACCATACCGGGCAATCCACACGGGATAATTATGCTTAATATCCGGAGCAGCATCAAGATATTTGTTTACGAACATTTGACTTATATATAATATCGGTCGCATTCCGGTGCGGTTCTCAACTATTTGAAGCCAATTCCTAACCCGTTTCCACATGGCTACGGCTCCACCCATTTTTTTAACTTGACTGGGAAGAGGCTCAAGGTCGAGTACCGGTGGTAAATCTCCTTTCGTAAACTTGGTATTCCTTAAAAAGTAGGCGGCCTGTTGGGCTCCTGTTGTATGGTGGGAAAAGAAATGATAGGCCCCGACAGGGAAACCGTGGGCCCGTGCAGCAACATAATCTGCTTTGTAATACGGGTTTGTGATGGACGTCCCCTCGGTCGACTTGATAAAGATAAACGACACCCTATAGTCAACAACACCACTGACCTTCTTTTTTGACAGCGTACCTAAATGCGTGATTCGAAGCTTCTTCCAGTCTATGCTGTATTTTTTCCTTCCCTTGACATGCTGGTGTTTGGAAATGTCAATCCCGTAAATCCTATCCGAAGTGTAGTGTAGTCGTTCTCCTTTATAGATGTCTTCTTTCCATTCTCCAACTCTAAAGAAATGATGTTGGGACGAAAAGCCAAATCCATTGCGCTTGCCATTTTTCCACTGTCCTTCGAAATAGGTTCCCATCGAGTCTCGAAAACTTCCGTGACCGTGAGCCAATTGGCGTTGGTTAAAATCACCTGCATATAAACCGGAAGCGTCTTCGCATGTTCCGGAAACAATGGTGTCATGATCCCAAGTAGCCTTGATCCTACGGCCAAGAGAATCCTGTGAACATCCGGTACCATGTCGCATGCCTCGATCCCAAGTACCTGAATAGAGTAGGGTGTCACCATGATAAAGCACGCCCAGTCCATGCCTTTTCCCATCTTGCATCTGTCCTCTGTACAGCATCTCTCCTTGCCGTACCACCTCCACATCCTTGGTGTCAATGGTGCAACCCGACAAGATAATAACTGCCACCCATACCAAACTCAGGTGTCGTCGTATAAATCCGGTTCTATGATGCCTTTTCAACATCTCATTTTATCATTTTAAGTGCCAGTCGTCAATTATTCATGGCTGTCACAGTCTCAACTCTAACGTTCACAATTACTGACAGTTGTTTGCAGACACCATCCTTACATCTTGTTTGGAAATGATTCCGACAAAACATCCGTGTTTGGTAAACACCGGACTTCCATCCACAGCAAATAAGTTTGGAACATCATGTTTCATCCGGTTGTCTATCCTCCCCGTTGTCAAAATCGTTCGATAAGGCATCGTGGAATCTCCGGGGGCGATGGTTGCCGTGACTACCTGCTTGCCCTCAGGGCTTCCCCAGGACATGTTTCTAACTGCATACACGCCCCATGACTTGAACAACGCATTGGTCTGTATGATGACAGGTCCTCCGGGATTTGACTGAAGCACTGTTTTCGGCTTACATTCAACGGATTGCTCCTGTCCCTTCGAGTCGAACCAAGTCACTCGTAGATCATATTTTCTCAACAATACTGTTTCTTGATTCAATTTAAAAGAAGAAAGTCTTTGATAGAATTTGTCAAGAGAATCCGTCGATTTCGATTGTAAATCTGCATAATGGGCTATCCTTGTGTAACCTTCGTCCTGAACGCTGTGCGTCCGCAGATAGTATTTCAATTCCTGCCTTTCCACATTTTTCCTTTTCAGCAAACCACTGATCGAATCAGTCAATTCGGATATTTCTCTTGCCACGAGTTTGTCGTCTGACCAGCTGCCCGTGTGAGCCGGTGTTCCACCTTTTTCTACAGTAAGCACACGCCCGTTACAACTTGGCCACCACCAATACTTGTTCACCCATACACCATGCTGACTGACCGAGTCTGATTGTATCTCAAGGGTATCCTGACCATTGACAAGACAGAGATGAACTCGACCCTTCACAAGGCATACAGACTGGCGTATATTCTTTTCACTGGCTGGTAGAATACGTATGATTGCAAGCAATAAAATGGTTGCAAACAAAATAATCATCAGGAGAAAAAGTCTTCTTTTGGCTATTTTCCTTATCAACGAATCTGAAGATCGTTTCATCCTTATCTAAATTGGTCTTGTCTACAATTAACACGTTACCTATCCGGCTGTCTGCATAAACTTGATCCGTCATCAATGCATTCGACCGGACTCATGTTATTTTTCGTGTGCAAAATTACATAATTATCCTGAATAGAGTGCAAGCAAACTCAGAAACCACACTTGAAATTAAAGGATAAATCTAACTTTTTCAAGGTGGCAGACAGGCTTTGTCACGTTTTTTGGCTATATTTGTATTTCAAAATAATGTAATGACACAAGAAGACAAAGATATTCTCCAATTAGCTGTCCCCTCCATTGTCAGCAACATCACCGTTCCACTGCTTGGTCTTGTCGATTTGGCCATTGTGGGGCATATGGGTTCCGAACTTTATATTGCTGCCATCGCAGTGGGAACCATGATATTCAACATGATTTATTGGCTGTTTGGATTCCTGAGAATGGGTACCAGCGGAATGACCTCCCAGGCTTTGGGGCGTGAGGATTATTTTTCAGTAAGAGTGTTATTACGCCGGTCCCTCTATATTTCCACATTCATTGCCCTGTTTTTTATTGTTGTGCAAATACCCTTGCGATGGCTTGCACTTGAGATCATCTCACCTTCACAGCAGGTTCAACCCTTGGTCATCACCTATTTTAATATTGTGATCTGGGGCGCACCTGCCATGCTCGGACTTTATGGCTTGAACGGATGGTTTGTTGGCTTGCAGGATACCAAGACACCGATGACTATTGCCATTGCCCAAAACATTGTGAACATAGTCTGTTCAACGACCTTTGTCTTTGGGTTTGGAATGCATATAGAAGGTGTGGCATGGGGCACATTGATTGCGCAATGGAGTGGTTTTCTGGCAGGCATATGGTTTGCCAGGAAACGCCTGAGACCTGGTTCGCTACTGCTGACAGATGGCAGCGGGAAAGGGAGAGATAAAGTTGCCTGGTCGTCTCTATTTGTTGTCAATCGAGACATCTTCCTTCGAACTCTTTGCCTTGTAGCGGTCAATTTATTTTTCACGTCAGCCGGAGCACGACAAGGCAACATGATTCTGGCCGTCAACACACTGCTGCTCACGTTCTTCACCTTATTTAGCTATGTCATGGACGGTTTTGCCTTTGCTGGTGAAGCATTGAGTGGTAAACTTTTTGGTGCACAAGATTCTGAGGCTTTACATGTCATGAATCGCCGTCTCTTTGTATGGGGAGCATTGATGGTTGTTGGTTTTACGGCATTGTATTTGCTGGGGGGCGAAAGTTTTTTGGGGCTTCTGACCAACGATCAGGCCGTGATCGAAGCCTCAAAAGAATATTTTCCCTGGGCTTGCCTCATACCCATAGCCGGCGTTGCAGCCTTTGTGTATGATGGTATCTTTATCGGAATCACAGCCACCCGAGGCATGTTGTTCTCCAGTTTTGCTGCCACCGCGATTTTCTTTGCCTTCTTCTTCATCGGCATAAGGTTTTATCATCCCAACCACATTTTATGGTTGGCCTTTATCATATATCTGGCGCTGAGGGGCATGATACAACATTTTATCATGAAATTATATATAAAATTCTGATCTTCTTATGGAAATTGTCTATTTAATTATTGGCGTGCTCATTGGATTTACCTTAGCTTTCTTGTGGCAACAAAACAAGAAGAAAGGCATAGAAGCCGATCTGATGCTTGCCCGGCAACAAAATGAGAACATGATGAAAGTCCAAGGCGAACTGCAGACAAAGGCTAATGCCATGAGCGATGAGTTGAAAAGTTTTCAGTCACAACTCACCCAGGCCAAAGTCATGTTGAGTTCGCTGGAAACCCAGTTGGACGCTGAGCGGAAGCAACATGGTGAAGAAGCAGAGCAACGAAGGGAACAAGAGCAGAAACTTGAAGCTGAACGTCAGAAACAATTTGACGCCCAGATAGAAACCGTCAAAGAACAATTTCACAACCTTGCAACCAAGGTGCTCGATCAGTCGACCGACAAGCTGAAGGCGCGGAACACAGAGTCTATGGAGACGATCACAGCTCCACTGAAAGACAACATAACCAAACTGCGCGATGCCATATTCAACACCAATCAGGAAACGGCTAAAAGCACCGCTTCGCTTTCCGTGCAACTGAAAGCCATGGCTGAGCAAACGCAGAAAATAGATGCCACGGCCACACGGCTTACCAACGTCATGCGGGGCGGCAATAAAATTCAAGGTAACTGGGGCGAACTCATCCTCACGGAGATACTCAATCAGAACGGCTTCAGGGAAGGTATAAACTATGATGTGCAGCAAACCCTGACAGACAGTAAAGGCTATGCTTTTTCCAATGAAGACAGCGGCAAGAGAATGGTGCCCGACGTTATCCTTCACTACCCCAAGAACGAAGATGTCATCATCGACTCGAAAATGTCGATCGAGGCCTATGAAATGTATGTCAATACCGACCATGAAGACTTGAAGAAGAAATATGCAGATGATTTGGTGAAAAGCATCAGGACACAATTTACAAACCTTTCAAAAAAAGATTACAGCAGCTATATCAAGCCACCCCGTCATGCCATAGACTTCGTCATCATGTTTGTTCCCAACGAGGGTGCCCTACAGCTGGCCTTAGCCACTGACAAACGTCTATGGAACGACGCATTCAACAAACATGTGTTTATCACATCCCAACAGAACCTGATGGCTATTTTGAAAATGATTGAAATAGCATGGAGGCAATACACGCAAACCGAAAATCAGCTCCGGGTATATGGGTTGGCAGAGGAGCTGCTGAAACGCGTGGGAGAGTTTATCAAGCGATTCGACAAGGTGAAAAAAGATATCGACACGCTGTCAAAAGACTACGACGAAGCCTACAAAAAAGCATATACCGGACGCCAGAGCATCGTGCAGAAGGCCAATGAACTGAAGAATCTCGGCGTAAAACAGGCGCCCAATCAGCCCATTCCACCTACAGAAGAGGATATCCTGAACCTGTCTGACGCGTAAACGGGTGTCCATCATTCAATGTGCAATCTGTTTGTTGATGTTCGCTAAAACTTTTGGGAGCAGTTATAACGCTTTGAAGTCTTAGCCAACAACAAGGGAACTATGTAAAATAAGCCTACCAAAATTCTGTCTTTTATTTCGGAACTTCTGGAGCAAAAGACGCCATCTTTTCAGCATCGTTATTGGGTTTGAGTTTCATCAAAATTTGAAAACTATTGCCGTTACTATCTGATCGTGTGATGATTTGGGCTTCGTGAGCGGACGAGAAGAGTCATGTCGCAGTGCGATCAGACCTTATTCATACAGCCGTTTGATATGTAACCGACATGGATAGAATCTGCAAACAAAAGACTTCTCTTCTAAAGCGCTGATTATCAACAGACTGAAAATCCCTGAAATTTCAGCGAATTGAAGGACGAAGTGAATTTGTTTTCAAATACGCGAAATATAGAGCCATGTTTGTAAAAAATTCGGTGTGAGCCCAATTCGTGTGGAAAAGATGAAAATGACATAAATATACAACACATCCTTCATTTTGTTGTCATATTGATAAAAAAATCAATATAATGATAACACTTTGAATTATTCTTCTTATATTTGCAGCAAGATTATCATAGAAATACAAAAACAAGATGATATTAGATTTAAATATGTTGAGGCATTTTTATGCCAATTACTCCTCAAAAGTTAAACAAGCGCGCAAAAGTATGGAACGTCCGCTCACCTATGCGGAGAAAGTGCTTTATGCACACTTGTATCATGACAAAGACCTTGTGCCCTTCAAACGCGGCGAGTCGTATGTAAGTTTCCGCCCCGATCGCGTGGCGATGCAAGATGCCACGGCCCAAATGGCCTTGTTACAGTTTATGAATGCCGGAAAGGAACAAGTAGCCGTTCCGGCCAGCGTGCATTGCGACCACCTGATACGTGCAGACGTTGGGGCAGAGAAGGATCTGCCGGCAGCACGGCAAGCCAATCGTGAAGTTTACGACTTCCTTCGATCGGCATCGGCCAAATATCATATAGGTTTCTGGGCACCGGGAGCAGGCATTATCCACCAGGTGGTTTTGGAGAACTATGCATTCCCCGGAGGAATGATGATCGGCACCGATTCTCATACGCCCAATGCCGGCGGTTTGGGGATGGTGGCAGTGGGTGTTGGCGGTGCTGATGCTGTGGACGTGCTGACCGGTCAGCCTTGGGAGCTAAAAATGCCACGGCTCATCGGCGTGCATCTTACAGGCAAGCTGTCAGGATGGGCAGCACCTAAAGATGTGATTCTGAAAATATTGGGTATACTGACCGTGAAGGGTGGCACAAACGCTATTTTAGAATATTATGGCGAAGGTGCGGAAAGTCTGTCTACTACGGGTAAGGGAACCATTTGCAACATGGGAGCGGAACTGGGAGCCACCTGTTCCATCTTTCCCTTTGATGAGAATGCCGTTCAATATCTTCGCAAGACCGGTCGGCAGGAAATAGCCACGCTCGCTATGCAGAATGCCCAGGAACTTAGAGCCGACGACGAAGTCTATGCCAATCCGGAAATCTATTACGACGAAATCGTTGAAATCAACCTTTCGGAGATAGAGCCTCATCTTAATGGACCATTTACTCCGGACGCAGCGACGCCCGTTTCGCAAATGAAAACGAAAGGAGAGGCCAACAACTACCCGATGACAGTGGAAGTAGGGCTGGTAGGCTCGTGCACGAACTCGTCTTATCAGGATCTGGCACGTGCCGCTTCAATAGCCCGCCAGGCACATGAGAAAAACATTGAGGCGAAGGGACAGATTATTATTAATCCTGGTTCTGAGCAGATACGGTTCACTGCAGAGCGAGACGGCATACTTGATGACTTCAAAAAAATAGGAGCAATCATCATGTCGAATGCATGTGGTCCATGTATCGGACAATGGAAACGACACACCGAGGACAATGAACGGAAGAACGCTATCGTCACTTCGTTCAATCGAAATTTCCGCCGTCGTGCTGACGGGAATCCCAATACCTATGCTTTTGTCGCCTCTCCCGAACTTACCATAGCACTGGCAATAGCCGGTCGGTTGGATTTCAATCCGATAACTGACACGCTGACTAACAAAAACGGGGAGAACATCATGCTCACTGAGCCACATGGTTTTGATTTCCCACCGAAAGGATTCAGTGCGGGAGGTGACAGCGAAGAAGACAGTGTATCGGCTCTGATGGAGAGAGGATTGTTCATCGCTCCGTCTGATAAGTATGCAGGCCAGGAGGTAGAAATCAATCCCACTTCCAACCGGTTGCAGAAGCTGGAGCCCTTTGAGCCATGGGACGGAAAAGAGCTGGTGGATATGCCACTGCTTATCAAAGCCAAAGGCAAATGCACAACAGACCACATCTCCATGGCAGGCCCATGGCTTAAATTTCGCGGGCACCTGCAGAACATCTCCGATAACCTGTTGATGGGAGCGGAGAATGCGTTCAACGGCGAGAGCAATTGTGTTAAAGATCAAATAGACGGTCAGTATAAAGAGGTGTCATCGGCAGCAAAGAATTATAAAGAAAATGGCGTTGCCAGCATCGTTGTTGCAGAAGATAACTACGGCGAGGGCTCTTCCCGTGAACACGCCGCCATGGAACCTCGCTTTCTCAATGTACGTGTTGTACTTGCCAAGAGCTTTGCACGTATCCATGAGACCAACCTGAAGAAACAAGGCATGCTGGCCCTTACATTTATCAACAAGGATGATTACGACAAGGTGAGGGAAGACGACAGAATATCGGTCACAGGGTTTAAAGATTTTGAACCAGGCTCGAAGTTCGTTATCACACTGAAGCATTCGGATGGCAGTCAGGAAAGCTTTGAGGCTGCACACACATACAACGATACTCAGATTAAATGGTTTAAAGCAGGCTCCGCATTGAACTACACAGCTGTGTAAATTGACGTTCAACTAATACTTTAATGATGTAATTCAGGAAATCGATATGAAGATAACAAAAACAAATGGTAAGCTCAACGTTCCGGAAACACCTACTATACCCTTTATAGAAGGCGATGGGGTAGGAGCGGAAATCACTCCAGTGATGCAAACTGTTGTGGATGCAGCTGTAGAGAAAGCATATTCAGGTAAGCGCAGGATAGAATGGATGGAAGTGCTGGCTGGCGGCAAGGCTGCCAAACAAACAGGAGAGTGGCTGCCACAGGCAACTCTAGATGCGTTCCGTGAATACTTGGTTGGCATCAAAGGACCACTTATGACTCCTGTCGGCGGTGGTATACGTAGTTTGAACGTTGCCCTGCGCCAGAGCCTCGATCTGTATGTTTGCCAGCGTCCGGTTCGCTATTTCAAGGGAATAGAGAGTCCGGTCAAGCATCCGGAAGAGGTTGACATGTGTGTGTTTCGCGAAAACACGGAAGACATCTATGCCGGTATCGAATGGGAAGCCGGAACAGACGAAGCCAAGAAATTTTATAATTTTATAAGCCAAGAAATGGGGATAGACAAGGTGCGTTTCCCCGAAACATCAGGATTTGGTGTTAAACCAGTAAGCCGGGAAGGATCGGAGCGACTCATTCGTTCAGCCATAGAATATGCTTTGGCTCATGGGCTTCCCTCGGTTACGCTGGTACATAAAGGTAATATCATGAAATTTACCGAGGGCGGCTTCAAGAATTGGGGCTACCAATTGGCCGAGAGAGAGTATAAAGACGCCATGGAATCGGGCAAACTGGTTATAAAAGATTGTATTTGTGATGCGTTCTTGCAAAACGCTCTGCTCAGGCCACAGGACTATCGTGTTATTGCCACCATGAACTTGAACGGTGATTATATTTCCGACATGCTGGCAGCACAAGTGGGTGGTATAGGTATTGCCCCCGGTGCCAATATAAATTACGATACCGGACATGCCATATTTGAAGCTACCCATGGCATCGCTCCCGACATTGCCGGCAAGAATATCGTTAATCCTGCAAGTATTATCTTGTCGGCCGTGATGATGTTAGACTACATGGGATGGGGTGAAGCTGGGGAGTTGATCACCCGATCACTTGAAAACTTGTTCTGCAAGGGCGTGGCAACCGCTGACTTGGCTCGCTTTATGAAAAACGGGCGTTCGGTTGGAACGAGAGAATTTGGCCAGACTATGACAGATACATTGTCGTAAAGAGCATTTAATAGGATTCATTAACACCTTACATACAGGGTAAAAAGACGAGATATGAAGAAAGAGTATTTAATATATAAACTCAGTGATGAAGTAAAAAATACCTGCAAGATTCCGCAGGAGGCTTTCCAGAAATACGGCGTTAAGCGCGGCTTGCGTAATGAAGATGGCTCTGGAGTTCTGGTTGGACTAACCAATATCGGTAATGTAGTTGGTTATGAAAGAGGAGATGACGGTAAACTCAAGCCTTGCCCCGGTGAACTTTACTATCGAGGATATGAATTAGACGACTTGGTATCGCCGCTGTTGAAAGAAAAGCGATTTGGTTTTGAAGAGGTGGCCTACCTTCTGTTGTCTGGGAACTTGCCCGACAAAGAAGAACTGAATGCATTCCAGGAACTGATAAATGAGAACATGCCGCTCGACCATCGTTCGATTGTCCATATTATCGACCTTGAGGGTACCGATATCATGAATATACTCGCACGTTGTGTGCTGGAGATGTATACATTTGACTCGAACCCAGACGATATTTCCAGGGACAACCTGATGCGACAGTCTATAGAACTCATCGCCCGTTTCCCCACAATCATAGCCTATGCTTACAACATTTTCCGGCACACAGTGCATGGGGAGAGTTTGGCCATCCGACATCCGCGTGAGAGCAATACGATAGCTGAAAACTTTCTGTATATGCTGAAGGAAGACTACACGGAGCTTGAAGCACGTATGCTGGATCTCCTGCTGATCATTCAGGCAGAGCATGGTGGTGGTAACAATTCCACCTTCACAGTTCGCGTCACATCGTCTACCCGAACGGACACATACTCAAGCATTGCAGCAGGCATCGGCTCGCTGAAAGGACCCTTGCACGGAGGTGCCAATATTAAAGTTATCAACATGTTCCATCATCTGAAAGAGGTGATTAAGGATTGGTCAAATACCGACGAAATCGACACGTATCTTAAACGTATGCTCAACAAGGAAGCCTACGACGAAACCGGACTTATCTATGGTATCGGGCACGCTGTGTATACGATGAGCGATCCGCGTGCAGTGGAACTGAAACGTCTCGCAGACGACTTGGCCAAGGAAAAGGGGAGAGAGAGTGAATACGAATTTTTGAAGAAGATAGAAGAAGAGGGAATTAAGTGTGTGTCGGAGTTTCGCAAGACCAACAAGCCCATCTGTGCAAACTTGGACTTTTACAGTGGGTTTATCTATGAGATGATAGGGCTGCCCCAGGAGATATTCACCCCTGTCTTTGCAATGGCTCGCATCGTAGGCTGGTCTGCTCATCGTATAGAGGAGCTGAATTTTGATAGCAAGCGAATCATTCGACCGGCATATAAGAATATACTCGATGCACAGGAATATATTCCTATAGGCAAGCGATAAAACACATCAGGAGGAGGTGTCAGGATCTATGTCTTTGGCACGTCCTCCTTTTTTGTTAGCAACGCATTGTTCCTGCTGCGCTGATAAGATCTTTTATAATTTCGCCACCGATGATTAAACCGGCTGTAGCTGGCACAAATGCTATGCTCGCAGGAATCGGACGCTGTCTTTTCGGAGAGGAGCTTTCTTTTTCTTCTATTGGCTTCAGGGGAATTTCTTCGCTAAAAACCACTTTAAGGTGGTGAATGTTGAGTTTACGCATTTTCTTCCTTAATATCTTGGCTATAGGATCCATTGTAGTCTTGCTAATATCTGTCACCTTAAAACCGGTAGGGTCGAGCTTGTTGGCCGCACCCATCGAGGAAATGAGAGGAATGTGGAGCGAGTGGCAACGTTTGATTAGTTCCAACTTGGCAGTGACTGTATCAATGCAATCGGCTACATAATCATATTGAGACAAGTCTGTCTCGTCTGCATTGTCAGGCATGTAGAATATCTGATGAGTGCGCACCGTACAGGCCGGATTAATATCATGAATGCGTTCGGCAGCTACTTCTGTCTTATGTCGTCCAATAGTGGAATGAAGGGCGTGTATCTGTCGGTTGATATTGGTAGGATCCACACAATCCTTGTCAAACAAATCGATGCTGCCAACACCACTGCGAGCCAACACCTCGACGACATACCCACCAACTCCACCAACTCCAAAAACTGCTACTCGAGCCTTGGCAAGTGTGTCCATTGCCGGGCTGCCCACAAGTAGTTCCGTGCGTGAAAATTGATTTTGCATATTCAGTTTTATATTTTGAGTTTAGTACTGGTGCGATAAATTCGCACATTGTTATATGTTATCAAATAACATTGGGTCTTTGACATTTTGTTTTTGAATGGTTGATTCCTTCGGTCTGGT
>QWCK01001418.1_pt1 | contig 35263 bp, 42 predicted proteins | sample 1972571 | NCBI WGS metagenome assembly QWCK01 (sample SAMN09866710, study PRJNA288562) | Human gut metagenome isolate term2_stool, whole genome shotgun sequencing... | isolation source: gut | host: Homo sapiens | place: USA: California | reverse complement strand
TCAAGTAGCTGCTTTTGATTGGTGATGGAATTACTTTCTCCTTGCATTTCATCATCACGACTTAAACGCTCATAAAGGGCTGTTTGTCCTGTTCTTTTCATATTTGACACGAGAATTACCTCCTTTCCAAGTTTTTATTATTTTCTCTGTCCCTATGAGGTTAATCCTTTCGGGTCTGTTACGACATAGCTTGAGTGCATTTGCATGAGATTCGGCTTGACGAAAAAGCGTGTTTTACCGGAACCGGAACCACCGATGATGAGTGCGTTTTTATTTCGTGCATTTGCCGGATTTTTCGGACGGTTGTTCATCATAAGGCGTTCTGTTTGAGTGAAAAGCACGTTATTTTGAAAAACGGGATCGATAAAAGGTTTCATGTCTTTAAGCGTCCCCCAGCGTGCAGATCCGTACTCTTTTCCTTGTCTGAACTTCTTCTTGTTTTTGAGCTTTGCCCGGATTGGGAGATAAATAAAAAACGCGACGATCGCCGCGTAGAACCAGTTTGTTGGATTGAGGCTAATAGGAGATGAAATGGTATCAATCTCCAGAAATGCTTTTAGAATTCTGCTCCCCACCGTGCCGCCTTTGTAGCTTCGATAATGGGCTACAAGTGGGACAAATACGAGGAAAAGAACGAGATAGGGGAGAATTTCACTTTTGTGTTCTTCGAAAAAGTCTTTCACAGGCAAGTTTTTCAACTTGTCAAGTAAAGGGGGTGCGACGCTCGGACTTTTCTTAGTCCGCGCCTTTTTCGGTGTTTTTTTATCTTTCTTCATAGTGCACCTCGTGCCCGGAGGCGTGTCTTTAGGCGCTCCACACTTGAATAGCAGCGCAGCGTTTTACTTGAAAACTCTTGGAAATCCTGATCCATTCCGTACTCGTCTTTTTTGTGTAATTCCTTGTAAAAGGGAATGGAAAGATCCATTGCAATGTAGTGAGAATAGAAGAACGCTCGGCGCTTTTCCGGGCTGAAAGACAGTAGCTTTGAATATTTCTTCTCGTCGGGGTTAATGCTTGCGTGATTCCCGTCTTTGCGTAAGACGATGAGCGGCTTGCGTTCTTTGAGTGCATACTCAAATTCACCGAAGGAAAGCAAGTAGGCACCATACCAATCAAAGCCCAAGTCTCTTGTTTTTTCAAAACGTGAAAAGTCGATGTCTTCCCATAACTTAAGGCGGTTGACTTGCGTTTTTGAGTTTAAGCATGTGCATTTAATAAAATCACCTTCTTTATATTTCTTTTTTTCGAGCGAGCTACAAGCTAACTTCTCCATGGCTAAGCGCTCGCTCTGCCTTAGGGACGGCACGAATGAGCTCCTGTTTCAGCTCGATTTTCTTTTTAATACCTTCAAGTCCGACTTCGTTAGCGGCAAGCTTTTCTCTGAATTTATTAAATTGCTTCGGATCATTTACGCCGATGAGGAACTGGGTGTCTCCGGTTTTTTCGTCCTTGAAAATTCGGATGTCGGCACCGTTTCGTCCGGCTTGTCGGACAAGTGCATCAAGATCGCGTGAATCCGCTTTCGGATCAATTTCTTTACAGGTCTTCGGGTCGAGTGCCTCTCCAAGCGTCATGGTCTTTGGTCTTTCAATTTCCTCGACGGGATCGTCTAGATCTTCGACAGGGATGTCTTTTGCAGCTGTTTCTTTTTCTGCCGCATCCATTGCAGCGACGCGCTTGATGGACTCTTCGACGAGATCGCGGTTTTTTGCCTCAAACCAGATGGTATGGACTTCGCCATCGCCTTTGTCAAGCGCAAAGTCAACGCCTCTCGTTTTGAGCTCTTTTTTTAGTGCGCCAAAGTCTGCTTCTGTGACCGGGATCTTGTCGCGATCATTCGTGATCTTAAAAAACTTGCGTTTTCGGACTTGTCTTCCCTTCCGTCGGTCAAGGACAAGGTCGGCGGTTTTTTGCCCGACATCCAGTGCCAGTTTAGCGCTATCTTTCAGAATCGCTAGTAGTGCATCAGCAAGCTTGGCGCCCCCTTTAAGAGTGGCACGAACTAGAAGATATGATCTTCTTGCAGTTTCTTGTGACGCTTGTTCGTTTACCATTACCATAGAATCACCTCTCATAAAATGATTTTTGTATATAAAAAGCGGGGCAGAAAATTCTGCTCCGCTAATAAACGGTTATGTAAAAGATTAGATTGCAAAAATGGTTTTAACGTTCTGCGTGAAAGGAAATAGGATTTTCTTTACTCTTTTTCGTCTTCTTTTTTTGCGAAATACATTCTTTCTACTCCCACCAAATCATATTCCTCTTTTTCCGCAAGATATTCTTCTCTTTTGAACCATATGACACAAGAGAGAATGCAGACGATAATCCAATTGACGATTTTGTTCATGACTGAATTATTTAAAAGCGGAAGATAGTACACATCTTGACTATGATAAACACATATACTAACCAACATGAAATATACGATGTACGCGCTGAAAAACGAAATGACGAAATTTAAGATTTTGCCCGGCAGGTCAAATTTTTGGCGTACAAGCTTAAACAGAGCGGCGTATAGGGCGACTGCGATAATTGCCGCAAGAATGTCCCAGAAGTAGACGGCATTACCGGAAGCAACCTTTGTTGAAAAGTATTTGTGGGCATTCACAGCAACTGCAACGAATATTGCAAGTTTATCAAACGTGAAAAGACAGACCTTTAAAAAAGTACCCCCTACAATCACAAGGACGGTAAAGCCGGTCAATAGAGTAAGCGCAATAAACAACATGCTCATAAATACACCTCCGTTTTATCTTTTGATATCTTTTGTCAGGGAAAGGAAAGTTTCCTTATGCTTTATCTCTTTACATCTCTTCACTATATCCATTATACCACGTATCAAGCGGAAAAAGTCTCATCTTTTTCTCGTCTTTTTCTCATGGTTTTTCTACGCTTTTTCTCGTCTTTTTCTCATGGTTTTTCTACGCTTTTTCTCACCCGAACCCATACGCCCTTGCAAAATGCCCAAGAGCGTCACAGCGCTTTTTATAGAATTGGGCAGGGGAATAGTTCAGCTCTTCTTTTTTTGACGGGAAAATGAAGCTCATTTCCAGAATCGTACTTTCCTCTTTTTCGATTCGACTTAGGGCGCGATCGACGCGACCAATCTTATAAACAAGAACGCATCTTCGCGCAAGAAGGCTTTCCTTGGTGTCTAGGAGATACGCCATTGCTCCGGCAGGGTCACTTGCTCCGGATTGAATTGAGACGTCATCCAGTCGGGGGGATTTAATACTAGTGAGCGCTTCGTCGAGAGCAATAATTTCTTCGTCGATCACGCGCAACGCCTTTTTGTTTTCTGCGTGCATCTTGAGAACTTCAACGCTTTTTTTCGAAAGATCCGTCATACCGTCACCTCATATTGTCTATTTTCTTGTTGTGCTTCGGCTATTTTCCTGGCAATAATATCGTCCATTTCGGCCTTGGTGTATCGTGTTTCAATCGGCTGCACACCAAGGTAGGGGAAATTTTGCCACAAAGGTTTCGTCTCTTGTTTTTTGTTGTTCTCCAGCATTGTCTCGAGATAGGCAACAGAGTGAATGGTTGTGCCTTGTGCTCGCACAGAAACGATAGAGCGCATCAAAGACTCTTTGCCATAGGCTTTTTGCAGTTCAAGTAATTGTTCCTTGTCCTTCGTTGTGACTTTATTCTTGATGAGGCTTAGGGCTTGCAGCAGCCCACCGTCAACATCATCAAGCGCGTACTCACGCGCGCACGCGCGCACGCGCGGTTGTCTTGTTGTATTAGTATTACTTATTAGTATTGCTTGTCGGCCATTTTTGTCCTGCCACTTTGCACTTTTTGTCCTGCCACTTTGCACTTTTTGTCCTGCCACTTTTTGTGGTTGGACAATTATGTCCCGGCACTCTTCACTTTTTAAGGACAAAGAGGCTTCACTTTGTGCGCTTTCAGCTTCAACGGGATAGTATAGGTAAATTTGAGCCGGCATTTGCGCGTAAACCTGGATGCAAGAGAGCAGTCCCTCATCACGCAGCTCCTTTAAGTAACGAGAGATGCTTCGGACGCTTGTGTTAAGGTCGTCAGCCATGTCCGTGCGCCTATACCAACAAAAGACATTGCCATCATCGTCCACCCAGTCGTTTTTGATAGAAAGGTGGATCCGGCTAAGGGCATACGTGTAAAGCAATTTGGCGTTATTTGAAATTTTCATTTCCTTGAGCCACTTCGGCATTTGAAAGAACCTGGAATTTTTCACATCGTCCTTCGTAACGATTTGAAGGGAAATTTGATTGGGGCGGCCTAGCATAATGAACTCCTTTTATTTATGCGCAATGCGCAGCGACGGTATTTTTTTGACAAAACCGCGACTCTCCGCCATAAACGTATAGTAGTCACGACTTGAAAGTCGAATCGGCGCTTTTCTCTTAAGGACGTGATCAATGAAATCGAATGCGAGATACACAGGAATATCTTCAGCAATGTTAATGTTTTCGTCTTCCATCCAAGTGCAAAGATATTTTCCTTCTTCTAAGAGATTTTGAAAGAAAAAATTATAATATTCCGCAACATAGGCTTCATAGGGAATTTGAAGAGGAATAGACAATCTCCACGGACGAACACTCATTCTCGCACGCTCCTTTCATCTTGCGGAACAAAATCTTCAACTTCTCCGACCATTTCTTGAAACATCTTCGGATAGATCACATAGCTGTATCGGTTTTCGCTCATTTGAACGGCAGCACCCCAAGGGAAAGCGCCGTTGATGAGTCCTTGACGGATCGTTGCCACGCTCTTGCCGAGGCAAGAGGCTGCGGTTTCTACTGTAATTCTCATTCTCCCTCACCTTTCTTTTGCATTTTTAGAACTTTCTTCATCAAACAAAGTCATACCACGCATGATATATAACAGTCCTTTCCGTTCCTCTTGATCGAGCTTTTCAAAAAGCTCATAGAACCCATCAACGTCTTGTTTTAGAGATTTGTGCATTGTTGCTACCACTGCGATCGCCCTTTCTTTTTATAGCTCAGCAATATTATATATTACTAAACTATATTAAGCAAGTTTTTTATTGCTAAATAATATTGTTATGCTATAATTGTCTCTAAAGGGGGAAAAATCATGAATCGTCGTATTAAAGAATTAAGACAAACTCTTGGTTTGACGTTAGCGGAATTTGGAAAAACAATTGGCTTGAAACAACCGTCTCTTTCGCTTATCGAAAGCGGACGCAACAATGTGACCGATCAAGTGGTCATGTCGATCGTCCATGCGTATGGCGTATCCGAGAAATGGTTGCGCACCGGTGAAGGCGAAATGTTCGATCATCCCGAGATCTCCATCCTTGCCGATATTGAGAAAAAACACTCTCTTGACGATTTGGATAGAAAAATCCTGGAAACTTATTTACGCTTATCTCCGGATCAACGCGACGCCATCAAAGACTATTTGCGCAAGCTTTCTTCTTGATTCTTTACATCCCTCGCAAGCTCGAAGCCTTGTATGCCGTTGACTTCCTCTAAAATGTACGCTATTATGTACATATAAGGAGGCGCGACATGCTTAATACAAATATCACCAATTTTAGAAAAAATATTTTTGGAATGTTGGAACAGACAATTAAATTTAACGAGCCGGTCAATATTAGCACCAAAGATGGGAACGCGGTTGTTATCAGCGAAGAAGACTATAACGGTCTTATGGAAACGCTATATCTTTCCTCTATGCCTGCGGTCAGAGAAAAGATCATAGAGGGGCTAAATACACCGCTTGAAGAATGCTTACCGGAAGAACAGGTTGAGTGGTAATGTACTCGATCGTCTATACAAAGAAAGCAATCAATGACATACCTAAGCTAAAATCGGCAAAATTGGAGAAAAAGGCAAAGGCTTTAATAGACCTTGTCCGTGAAAATCCTTATCAAACACCGCCGCCTTATGAGAAACTGCAAGGGGATTTACAGGGTGCTTATTCGCGGCGCATCAACATCAAGCATCGTTTTGTCTACGAGGTTTTTGAAGAAGAAAAAATTGTAAAGGTCATTAGCTTGTGGACGCATTATGAACTATGAATTTGATCTTTCACATCCCTCGCAAGCTCGAAGCCTTGTAACAGGCAATAGAGCTTTTTTAATTCTTCTTTATTGAGTCTACGCACCATGCGTATGACTTCTTTTTTTGATACGCTCTTCATTGTTTTGCGCCTGCGATTCTTTTAGCTTCCATTTTGCACGCTTCTAAATAACCTTCGTTGTAGTCCGCGACTCTCTTGTAGACATTACTGACAGCATCTACATCTGCGCTATCAAGCGCTCTGCCATAAACGTCTTGAAAGAAGCGAAAGCACAAATTCTCTAATTCCATCTTCTCCATCGTTTTCTCCTTTTCTATATCGTTTTAATAAATGAAGGCGTCGTGATCGTCATCTGGATTCTTTTTGAGGAAGGCTTGATATTCAAGCGTCCAGCCAAGTCCGGAGAGTGTGCCATAACGGCGCTTGACTCGCCTTTTCAGCAGAAACCATCGAATTTCTGAAAGAATAACTTCTCGAAGTAAAGTAACCAGGCAAGCAATTAAGACGGCGGGCTCAATAAAGTCCATCGTTGTCACGTGCTTTCGTTTGGGAAAAATTGCCCCATAATCCCCGGGTTTTGTTTCCTATCAGGTAACCATTTGGGAAAAAAAACAGCAATGGGATCGTCAATATCAAGCAATTTGACAAGCATCTCAATTTCATCCGTATTGAATACGCCACGCCTTAGTTTTCTTGTTAGCGTATACGGCGCAATTCCAATGGATGCTGCTACTTGTTGTTGCGTCATATTTCTTTCAACAATAATAGCTTTTAATTTCTGACTGTTTACCAAAAGAACCACTCCCTCTTATTCTAACGTTACCTAAAGGGTAACACAAACATAGTTACTTGTCAAGCATCTTTGCGCGGATTCAAACCGAATGTTACCTAAAAGGATCATTTATGTTGACTTACAGGAAACAAAGGTATATTATATATAAAAGATGATAAGCGAGGTGAGAAAATGCAAAGCACAATCGGATCAAGAATAAAAGAGCGGCGCTTAAGTCAAGGAATGACACAAGAAGAGCTGGGAAACATTGTTGGGGTTAATAAAGTCACAATTCATAAATACGAAAACGGCATCATTACGAACATCCCTTCTGATAGATTGGAGCTACTTGCAACCGCGCTCAAGGTGACCCCTGCATATCTCATGGGATGGGAAGAAGTAGACGAAACGGCTGCAAATCAATCGCCGATCATCTTGGCTAGGGAAATGAAGGGTCTTTCAGATGGGCAAATAGACCTTATTAGAGCAATGATCGAACAATTTAAGAAAACTGAACAATAGACGACAACTGGAGCAAGCTATGAAAGAGCCCACAAAAAAGACAAGAGACAATATTAGTAGCAATTTGTCCCACTATATGAGACTAACCGGCATAAATAACAAAGAATTGAGCCGGCTTTTGGGAGTGAGCGAAAGCGCGGTGGGTAAGTGGTTGTTAAAAAAAACCACCCCTAGAATGGGAATGGTGGAAAAAATAGCAGCTGTTTTTGATGTTGATGTATCAGATCTGTTGGAAGAAAGGTCAGAATTACGATCTTCGCTGATAAACGACTTGAGGCATTTGACAGACGATCAGATCGCCGCGCTTCAAACAGTTGTTGATGAGTTCAAAAAACAGGAGAAATGAAATGAGCCGCCTTTATCATAAAATTATAGAATTTAACAGGACGTATCCTCACTTCTGCTATCTAGGCGTGGAGAGCTTTTTCTCAAGTCTAGATATTCCGCTTATTCCTTATGGCAAAGAAGGAACGACTCTTAAAGAAATTTCAGAAGACGGATTCAGCTTTTTTGATCGAGGGAAATACGCGATCTTCATCAATGAGAAAAATCCGGCGACGAGACAGAAGTTCACAATAGCGCACGAGATCGGACACATCTATCTCGGTCATCACAAAGCGCTACGAGCACAAGCGTTGAGTTACACTTCGCCGGAAGATGCACAAAAACAATGGGAAACGGAAGCAAATATATTTGCAAGAAATATCTTGATCCCGGTGGATGCGGCGAGGCGCTGGATGCGGCGCAGTAACCTTGAAAAAGCGACTGTGTTTGGTATTTCTGAGGAAGCGGTTCGATTGAGATATTTATATTTAAGAAGCGATATTTGCTCGTTAGCCACAGAGGGTGGCAACGAGTTTCAAAAAATAGACGAACATTTGTTCTAAGTAGACAAAAAATCCCGCTGCTGGGGGGCAACGGGAAATTTTAAGGAGCACGTGTTGTACGCGCTACGACTCAAGCTAAGTATAACACAAGCTTCTTCTTGCGCTCAAGAAAGGAGTAAAAAATGGCGAGAAGGAAAAGGGTTATAGAAATCGTCGAAGGAAGGAGAGATAACGGAACCGGAACAGTCTATAAGATGGGCGGCAAAAGAAAAAAGCCTTGGGCCGCGCGTGCACCGTTAATGGAGATTGACGGCGAAATGAAGCAGCCCTTTTTAGGGTCATTTAAAACAGAAAAAGAAGCTGAAGATGCGCTGAAAAATTGCAAATATGTAGCGCTTGGCTTTTCTCATTCTATCAAAATGAATGAGCTGTTTGAAGAGCTCTATCGAAGAAAAGAGCGGAAAGGCTTGTCAGAGAAATCGTTAGAAGCAGTACAAACGAGCTACAATCATATTGCACAACTTGGATCGTGCGCTTTTAATGATTTAACAGTCGCTGACTTTCAAAGAGTAATTGACAACTTAGTAGATGAAGGCTCCTCATATAGCAAGTGCATGAAAGTTAAGTCGGTTGTCAGTCAACTCTACGACATCGCAATTCAAAATAAGATCGGACAAGTAAATTACGCTAAGTACATCGACGTTACACAAGCGAAAGAAGGCAAAATTCCGCCTTTTCCGGACAAAGACATCCGCACGCTTTTCCATCACGACGACGATCGAATTGCAAAGTCCTCGTTGATATTAGCCTACACTGGGTTTCGCATCAACGAGTTTTTGTCGCTGAAAAAGGAAAATGTGCACTTGAAAGAAGGGTATCTTGTCGGCGGCTCAAAGACGGAAGCAGGGAAAAATAGAATCGTCCCGATTCATTTTCTAATCATGCCGTACATTGAGTATTTCATCAAAGAGTTTGAAGAAAGCGAGTGGTTGTTCAGTAGGGCTGGAGCTCGGGTAACGCCGGACTACTACCGGAAATATTATCACGGGCCGCTTGTAGAGCGGCTGGGTTTATCTCCATATAATCCCCACTCCTTCAGGCATACTTTCGCAACAAAAATGCGGCAGGCAAAACTAGATTCAAAAACGATTGAGTCCGTTTTTGGACACACAGATGCACGATTCACGGACGAGAGATATGTGGATCTCCCGGCAGAATATTTAATTCAAGAAGTGAATAAAATAAAATAGGGAAAATAATTTTGCTGTTAGTTTGCTGTTAGTTTGCTGTTAATCGCCCCAAATCGGAGGAAATTTTATATAAACAACACAAAAAAACGGCAAATAAAAAAAGCACCGGAATCGCTAAATTCCAATGCTTTGAGTGGAGCTCGTGAGCGGACTTGAACCGCTGACTTCTTGCTTACCATGCAAGTACTCTACCGACTGAGTTACACGAGCTTGTTTCGGTGCTTGTATAGATTACAATAGAAGACGGGTTTTGTCAATAGCGGGGGAGGTAATTTCACGAGGAGAGCCCATGCTATATTTCTTACGGATATTTTTAAAACCTCTTGAAAGCAATGGTGGGACCTGGTATACTATATGAGTAATTTTGGAAATTTGAGAGAAGAGGTGAAAATCGATGAAGGACATCCATCCGAAATATTATGAAGCGACGGTTACGTGCGCTTGTGGGAATACTTTTACGACGGGTTCGACGAAAGAGAATCTCAAGGTCGAGATTTGCTCGGAATGTCATCCGTTCTACACCGGAAAACAAAAATTCGTTGAGCGCGGCGGCCGCGTAGAGAAATTTAAGAAGAAATATCACATGGATTAAGTTCCTACGAGGGTTAGAATTTGCTTCTAACCTTTCTTTTTTATGGGAGGAAAATTTGTCAGAAGTTAAAAAAACTTCGATTGGCGGGCAGGCGCTTATTGAGGGGATCCTCATGCGCGGTCCGGGGAAACTTTCGATTGTGGTGCGCGATCAACAGGGCGGCATTCGCAGGGAAGTAAAACCGGTCGTGACGCTCGGCGATCGATATCCCTTTTTCAAATTGCCTTTTATCCGCGGCGTCGTCGGTATTTTTGAATCGATGAAACTGGGCATGGGCGCACTTTCTTACAGTGCGGATGTCTTCGCGGAGGAAGAAGAGGGAGAGGGAGAGGAAAAGAAGGAATCCTTCTGGGATAAGCTCTTAGGAAAGCACAAGGAGACGGTGGAGTCGATTATTACGGTTCTATTGTCCTTGGGTCTCGGGATAGGCTTATTCTTTCTTTTGCCGACGCTGATCACGAGTGTATTTAGGCCCTATGTTTCGTCGATGCTTGCGATGAATCTCATCGAGGGTCTTATTCGCGTGATCATCTTTTTTGTCTATCTCGTGCTGATTGCACGTTCAAAGGATATTCACCGCGTCCTCCAATATCACGGCGCGGAGCACAAGTCGATCCACTGCTATGAACACGGCATGGAGCTTACGGTTGAGAATGTTCAGAAGTTCTCGAGACTGCATCCCCGTTGCGGGACGAGTTTTGTCTTTACGGTGATTCTGCTCTCGATTTTCATCCTGTCGTTCTTCGGTTGGCCGAATCCGTGGGTGCGTCTTGTGACGCGGATTCTCATGCTGCCCGTGATTGCGGGGATCAGCTACGAGGTGAATCACTATCTCGGCGGTTGCGACGGCAAACTTGCCAAGGCGCTGATCAAACCGGGTCTTCTCGTGCAGAAATATGCGACGGTGAAGGAGCCGGAGGATGATATGGTCGAAGTGGCGATTATTGCATTGAAGGACGTCATTCCGGAGGAAGAAGGAGCGGATGCGTGGTAATCCGGGAGCTCCGGATGGAATTTCCGGGGCATGAGACGGATCTCATGATCAAAGAACTCACGGGAGAAAAGAATCTTTTTCTCGCGGGGGAAAAAGAACTCGACGACGCGAAGCTCGCACGGTTTTTTGTGTGGAAAGAGGCGCGGATGCGGGGAGAACCCCTGCAGTATCTCTTCGGACACTGGGAATTTTGCGGGCATGATTTCTTGACGGACAAGAGAGCGCTCATCCCGAGGCCGGAGACGGAGTCGCTTGTCACATTGATTCTCGAGGATCTTGAGGACGGGATGCGTGTACTCGAACTCGGGACGGGAACGGGTGCGATTCTCTATTCGCTGGGACTCAGTCGCAAGGTCGATCTCACCGGGGTCGATCTTTCCGAAGACGCGCTGGCACTCACGCGCGAGAACGGAAAAAGACTCGGTGTCGAGGCGAAACTTTTGCGGAGCGATCTGTTCTCGGAGGTCGAGGGCACGTACGACGTGATTGTCTCGAATCCGCCGTATCTTACGGCTGCCGAGATGGAGGATCTCCAGACGGAGCTTACGTATGAACCGGAAATGGCGCTCTTCGGCGGTGAGGACGGACTCCTGTTTTACAGGAGGATTGCACGCGAGGCGAGAGACTATCTCGTCGAGGGCGGCAGGCTCTATCTTGAGGTCGGATACGCGGAGGCGCAAGCGGTCGCGAAGATGCTCGCGGCTTTTTCGCACACGGAAATTTACAAGGATGATTACGGCATCGACCGCATGGTGATGGCGATCAAATAGAAAGGCGGCAGACGCATGTTTGAAAAAATAGATCAAATGGCGACGAGACTCGATGAAATTCAGGCACTTCTTATCGATCCCGAAGTCATGGCCAATACGGAGCGCTTTCAGGGATTACTCATCGAACACGGTGAGCTCGAGCCGATCGTAACGCTTTATCGCGCCTACAAGAAGGATGTCGCGACCATGGAAGAGGATCGCGAACTTTTGGGTGTCGAGGAAGATCCCGAGATGCGCGCCCTCTTGGAGTCCGAGGTTGCGGAACGCGAGGCGAGGATCGCGGAGGATGAACAGAAACTTAAAAAAATGCTCATTCCCAAGGATCCCAACGACGAGAAGAACGTCATCGTCGAGATTCGTGCCGGTGTCGGCGGCGACGAGGCGGGGCTTTTTGCAGGGGATCTCACGAGACTCTACACGCGCTATGCGGAGCGTCACGGATGGAAAGTCGACATGATGAACACGAACGATCAGGGAATCGGCGGCGTCAAAGAGGCGATTTTTATGATCGAAGGGCGCGGCGCGTATTCCCGTCTCAAATATGAATCCGGCGTGCATCGCGTCCAGCGTGTTCCGGAGACGGAATCGTCGGGGCGCATCCACACCTCGACGGCGACGGTTGCGGTTATGCCCGAGGCGGAGGACGTCGACATCGAGATTCGCCCGGAGGATATCCGCGTGGACGTCTATCGTTCGAGCGGACACGGCGGACAGAGCGTCAACACCACGGACAGTGCGGTCAGGATGACCTATCTTCCGCTCGATCTCGTCGTCACCTGCCAGGACGAGAAATCCCAGCTCAAGAACAAAGAAAAAGCGATGAAGATTCTGAAATCTCGCCTCTACGATATCGAACTTGCCCGGATTCAATCCGAGCAATCCGCGGAAAAACGCGGCCAGATCGGCACGGGCGATCGTTCGGAACGCATTCGCACGTACAATTTCCCGCAAGGACGCGTGACGGATCATCGCATCAATATGACCCTCTATCGCCTGGAGGATTTTCTCGACGGCGATATTGACGAAATGGTAGACGCCTTAATCATGGAAGGCGAAAGCGCCAAACTTGCCGATTAAGGAGGATATCATGGACAGAATGCTCATTCGACACTCCGAACCCTTACGGGGTGAAGTAACCATCAGCGGAGCCAAGAATTCTGCACTGCCGATCCTCGCGGCAACATTACTCGGAACCGAGGACATCATTCTCTCGGACGTACCGCGTCTCGAGGACGTGCGCGTGATGATCGAAGTGCTCGAACATCTCGGCGCCGAAGTCGAACATCTCGACGAGACGACCGTGCGGATCAATTCCAAAAATCTTGACAATTACAACACGCCCGGCGAACTCATGGGCAAAATGCGCGCAAGTTTCCTCGTCATGGGGCCGCTCCTTGCACGACTCGGGAAGAGCCTCACGAAACTCCCCGGAGGCTGCACGATCGGGGCACGACCCGTCGATCTGCATCTCAAAGGCTTTCGCTCGCTCGGCTGCTCCATCTCCGAGGACGCCAACGTCATCGGGGCGTCCGTCGGCGAAAGAACGCTCACGGGCGGAACGGTCTATCTCGACTTTCCGAGCGTCGGTGCGACACAGAATATCATGATGGCGGCGACGATGGCCAAAGGGGACACGCTCATCGAGAATGCGGCGCGCGAACCCGAGATCGTCGACTTGGCTAATTTCATCAACAAACTCGGCGGAGACGTGCGCGGTGCGGGGACTTCGAATATCCGAATCCGCGGCGTCAAGAAACTCCGCGGTACGACGCATTCGATTATTCCCGACCGCATCGAAGCGGCGACCTTTATGATCGGGGCGGCGATGACGCGCGGCAAAGTGCGCGTCAACAATCTGATCCCGAGCCACCTCGTGCCGATTACGGCGAAACTCAGAGAGGCGGGGGCCGTGGTCGTCGAGGACGGCGACGCGATGATCGTCTCGGCGACGAAACGACCCGTCGCGACGAATATCAAGACCATGCCCTATCCCGGATTTCCCACGGACGCACAGTCGCAGTTCATGGCGATGATGGCGATCAGCGAGGGGAACTCCAGGCTCGTGGAGACCGTGTTTGAGAATCGTTTCATGCACGTGGCGGAACTCGTCCGCATGGGTGCGAACATCGAGACCTACGGCAAAGAAGCCGTCGTGCGCGGCGTTCCGCTCCTTTTCGGCGCTGAAGTCCGTGCGACCGATTTACGCGCCGGTGCAGCACTCGTTTTATCGGGGCTCGTCGCAGAGGGAATGACGACCCTTACGGAAATCTCCCATCTCGATCGCGGTTACGACCGCATTGAAGAAAAAATTGCAGCTCTCGGAGGCGACATTCGTCGCGTGACAGACTAGGGATAGATTGAAAGAAAGGAGAGACCATGGATCTCATACGCCGAACCGTCGGCATTGATATCGGCACGCACAAGGCCGCCGCGTATGTGCGCGGACGCGGGCTTGTATTTGAAGAGCCGAGCATCGTGGCATTCGATACGTATACCAACAAAATCCTCGCCGCGGGCACCGAAGCACAGGAAATGCTCGGGCGCACACCCGGCAATGTCCTCACGGTAAAACCCGTGGTCGAAGGCGTCATCGCCGATTTTCGCGCGGCAACCGCGATGTTAAAGCGCGTCATCAAAGTCGGCGTCGGCAGAAGCATTGTGAAACCCGATTGCATCCTCTCCGTACCGAGTCACATCACGCAAGTCCAGAAACGCGCTCTCATGCAGGCGACCAAAAACGCCGGCGCCAATCGCGTCTATCTCATTGAAGAAGTTCTTGCGAGCGCTTTCGGCATCGGGCTCGACATCAAGAACCCCGTCGGACATATGATCCTCGATATCGGAGCGGGCTCGACCTCCATCGGCATCATCTCCAGGGGCCAAGTCATCCTCTCGAGCGGCAGACGCATCGGCGGAGAAAACTTTAACCGTGCGATCGAAAACTATCTGCGTGAGAACTACGGACTCTACGCCGGAGAAGCTTCCGTCGAGACGATGAAAACCACGATCGGATCGCTTGTAAAACTCGAGCATCCGAAGATTTTTGAAATTGCAGGCCGCGACATTGCAACCGGTTTGCCCAAATCGGTCCTCTTCAATTCCAACGATATGGAACGCGCCATGCGACCCGTCGCGGAGGAAATCACCCGCGCGGTGAAGAGCATCCTCTCGACCACCCCGCCCGAACTCTCGAGCGACGTTCTGCGCAAGGGCGTCTATCTCACGGGATCGAGCGCGCAACTCGCGGGATTTGCCGAGATGATTACGGAAGGCACGGGACTTACCATCCACATGGTCGACAATCCCGGCACCGTCACCGTACGCGGGACCGGACGCGCGATGCAGTGGATGGGATCCTACGAAGCCGAAGAGAAAAAAGATTTCATCAAACGCGCGCGCACCGTCGAAAACGCGGAGCGCCTCAGAAGACATTAGAGCCTACGAAGGCTCTTTTTTGTTGCGAAAATCATGGAGAGAGAAAAGAAAAAGCAAACCGTAAAGAATGTTCGAAAAAATCTCATCGGGATGTTTAGGAAAGGTTTTCTGTGGGTACTATAAGAGTAAGAAAGATTCTTCCAAACCCGAATGTGGGCAGAGAGAATCCGTTAGAAAGGGGTGAGCCCGATGGGCAACGAAAAAGAACATCTTAGAGAGCTTGACTTGGCATCGAGCTCGCAAAGTCGCATCGAAGTCCGAAGATAACGCACTTAAAACGTGACCCTCTCGTGAGGAAATGGACGCAAGAAGATTGCGACACCGACAACTGAATAGACGAGACAACCGCATTTGTTGGAACGTGACCCAAGCGTGAAAAGATGAATGACGGCAGATGGAATCGCCTCGAAAGGAGGGGCGTTCAGATAGGTTGTCCGATTAGAAAAAACAAAAGCACCCGCCAAGGGGTGCTTTTTTGGTGCGAATACGATTGTCGATAAACGTTTTTTGTTGTCTTCTATATAGGCAAAACAACACAAAAAAAGAAAGCCTATCCCAAAAAACAAAGAACAGAAAAATAAATGTTTTGACATCTTGTAGAAAGGGGATCGCTATATGAAAATGGGCTTGATAAGATTTACGCTTAGGAGGAATGGATATGATTTTTGGAAAGAAAAAAGTACTCACGGCCGTTGTCGGAGCGATTGCCTATGAGGGCATCCGCGCCATCGTGAAATCCAAGAGTTTTCGCGCGGCGACGGTTCAGACCCTGGCAAAAGGAATGGAAGTCTCCGATAAACTCAAGGCGAATATCGAAGACGTCAAGGAAGACGCACAGGATCTCTACGAGGAAGCAAAAGAAGAAGCGCGCAACAAAAAAGTCCAAGAAGCCATCGTCATCACGGCGGAGGCACAAGAAGTCTCTGAGGAATAGAGATGCAAGCGCAGATTATCAGCGATTTTCCGGGAAGGATTCGCTTGCGCTACGGTCAATATGTATTTACGGAGCCTCAAGCATATGCCTTTGAGGCTCTCCTTCGTAAAAAGCCCTATGTCAAACACGCCCTGGCAAAGAGTGTGAACGGGAGTCTCTTCATCGAATACACAGAAGATGCGAGGGATGCGTTAATCGAATTTTTGTCTCGGATCAATCCGATGACGCTCGAAGGAATCGAGGCTCCGGCAGGCGATCGCAGAGATCTTGCCCGCCGCTTCAAGAAGAAGATCACGCGACAAGTCGTCATGAAGTTCACCGTCTCGAGACTCCTTCCTCTTTCCATGTACAAACTATGGGTTTTGTATCGTGCCTATCCCTTTATCAAGGAAGGTGTCGACACGCTCAAGAAGAAAGAGATCAACGTTTCCTTACTGGATGCGGTTTCCATCGGTCTATCCATTCTCACAGGCTCGATCGGCACGGCATCGGACATCATGTTTTTCCTTACGCTCTCTGAAGAACTCGAAGCCTATACGACGCAGAGAGTACAGATGGATCTCATCCGTTCGCTCCAGATCCACGTCGATACGGTCTGGAAGAAGAATACCGAGACCGGCGAGATGGAACGCGTCCCGTTCTCGACGATCCAAAAATCGGATCTCCTCATGGTCAATACCGGGCAGGTCATCCCCGTAGACGGCATCGTCAGAGAAGGGGAGGGCTTTGTCGACGAGGCATCCATGACGGGCGAATCCGCCCCGGTCGAGAAGCGCATAGGCAGTCGTTGCTACGCGGGAACCGTGCTGGCGGACGGCGGACTCTTGATCGAGGTTCTCGAGACGGGAAATGCGACCAAGCGCCACCAAATTATCGAAGAAATCAACGCCGCAGGCAAAGGCAAGAGCGCGAGAGTCACACGCGCGGAACTTTTTGCCAACAAACTCGTCCCCTATCACTTTATCGGGGCGACGACACTCTATCTCCTCACCGGCAATTTCACCACGGCGATGGCGGTGCTCCTCGTCGACTATTCGTGTGCGATCAGACTTTGCACGCCCATTGCCATACTCGCCGCCATTCGAGAAGCGGCGGATCATTCCATCGCCATTAAGGGCGGACGCTATCTCGAAGAATTTGCCACCGCGAAGAATTTCCTCTTCGACAAGACCGGCACGCTTACCAAAGCACAACCCGAGCTTGTGAAAGTCATCTCCTTTACGGATCTATCGGAAGATGAACTCTTGCGTCAAGCGGCATGCATTGAAGAACACTTCCCGCATTCCGTTGCCAAGGCAATTGTACGCGCGGCGGAAGAGAAGAAATTACACCACAAGGAATTACACGGCGAAGTCGAATATGTCGTAGCTCACGGCATCCGCTCGAGCCTCAACGGCAAAGACGTCCTTGTGGGGAGTCATCATTTCCTCTTCGAAGACGAAAAGATCCCGCTCAAGAAGGAAGCCGAGGAAAAACTTCGCGCGTACCATGGAAAATATTCTATTCTCTACATGTCCTATGACGGCGAACTCTCAGCGGCATTCCTCATCGACGATCCTCCGAGAGGCGAAGCGCCCCTCGCGCTCGAGCTCCTACGCAAGGACGGCGTCGAAAACATGTGGATGGTCACGGGAGACGGAGAGGCCATGGCAACGAGAATCGGGCAACAACTCGGCATGGACCGAATCTATGCACAGGTTCTACCCGAAGAAAAAACCGAGATCGTCAGGAATGTCCAACGCGAATACGGACCCGTCGTCATGATCGGAGACGGCATCAACGACTCGCCCTCACTCGCACAGGCGGAAATCTCCGTCTCCATGAAAGAGGCATCCGATATCGCGCGAGAAGTCGCGGACATCGTCTTACTCGATTCGGATTTGCGCAAACTCATGGAACTGCGCGAACTCTCCAAAGCCATGAACAAGAGAATTGAACGCAACTTGAGAAAAATTATTCTCTACAACAGCGCGTTTCTCATCGCCGGCATCACCGGCATGCTGATGCCTGCACAGACCGCACTCCTTCACAATGCATCGACCTTTATCCTCACCACCGAATCGGCAAAACCGTATCACTGCCTCACGGGAGAAGAGTCCTAAAGCGTCGTATAAAAAAGCAAACGAAAAAGCCCGCCGTTCTGATGAGAAAGAATGGACGGGCGTTTTTGTGTGATAGTGGCGGTTTTTTATTCCGCAGGAATATTCGTCGAGACTTGCTCTTTTTGTAAGAAGCGATGATAGGTAAGATCCATGCCGAGTGCCCCCAAAGGTGCGGTAATCAGGATGCCGAGCACGGCGACGGAGAGGATGATTTTGCCGCAGGGAAGGCCGAGCGCGAGCGGCACGGAACCGATGGCGGCTTGCACCGTGGCTTTCGGCAGATATGAAATCACACAGAAAAGACGCTCTTTGGTCGTAAGAGCGGTCTTTGCAAGAGAGAGGGCGACGCCTGCCGAGCGAACGAGGAGGGCAAGGAAAATGACGAGAACGGCGAGGAGTCCCGCATCGAGCGTGTAGCGAATGTCCACCACCGCGCCGACGAGGACGAAGAGAAGCACCTCCGCGCCGAGCCAGAGTTTGCCGAATTTATCCGACAGACGATCGGCGACCGTGTCCGGACTTTTCATCCGGATGACGCACGCCATGCTCATGATGGCGAGCAGGCCCGAAACGGGGAGAAAAGGCTTCAATGCCGTTTCGATAGCGATCAGTAAAAACGACATCCCGAGGACGATGAGGACTTTCATACTGTTGCGAATGAGATGTTCGTGCGCGTAGGCCGTCTCAAAAAAGAGACTCAAGAGGTATCCGATGATCGCGCCGAGAAAAATTCCGAGGAGAATCGAGATCGGGATATTCAAAAATTTGGAAAGATCGACACCGCCGCCTTGTGCCATTCCCGTAAATGCGGAAAAGAGGACGATGACAAAGATATCGTCACAGGAAGCACCCGCCATGATGAGTTGCGGAATGCTTTGTCCCGTGCCGTAGCCCGTGTCCATGAGTTGGACCATGCGCGGCACGACCACTGCGGGGGAAACGGCCGCCAAGACGGAGCCCATGAGCGCGGCTTCGATTGTCGTGACACCGAGAAAACGCGGCGCCAGGAGCGTATACGCGACGATTTCGAACGTCGCCGGCAAAAAAGCCATAAGAAGTGCCGGTCGGCCGACCTTTTTGAGATCGGCGGGATCTAAGGAAAGACCGGCTTTGAGCAGAATGATGACGAGCGCGATTTGTCTTAGATCGGAAGAGACGGCAAGAATCGACGGGTCCAGGAGATTCCATCCATAGGGGCCGAGTAAAATCCCTGTCGCAAGCATCCCGACGATACGCGGGAGTTTGATTTTTTCGCAGATGGCCGCGAACGAGAGGCCGACGAGAAAGATATAAGCAAGGGAGATGAGCATGATTTCCTCCTTTCATGAAAAAAGCCGATGCACTCTATGAAACGGATTCATAGAAGTCATCAGCTCGTAAGCGGTTTCGGTTTCCCGAGGGAACACTTCATTCCCTGAAAAAAGACTAACACAGGAAAGACGCTTTGCAAAGATGCGTGTGCATCGCAAACTCGGACGGATTAAAAGAACTCTACATCCCATAAAATGGGTAGTTATAGAGAAAGATGAGACAAGAAACAAATTGAAAATGGTTAGCAAAACGCGATTCTCAAGGAAGGAGAAAATGATGGATTCTTTAAAATCGGCAATCTACGGATTGGCTGTCGGCGATGCGCTGGGCGTCCCGTTTGAATTTAAAAAGCGCGGTACCTTTCATTGCGAGGGGATGACCGGGCACGGGACCTACAATCAACAGGCAGGCACATGGTCGGATGATACGAGCATGACTTTGGCGACCTGTCAATCGATCAAAGACAAGCAGGGGATTTGCGAGAAAGAGATCAGAAAAAATTTCTTAGCCTGGTTGAACACGGGCGCGTTTACACCCGACGGCGTAGTTTTTGACTGCGGCGTCACAACGTACGAGGCTTTACATCGCGGGACGGGATCAAGGGATTTCCATTCCAATGGCAACGGGTCGCTGATGCGGATTTTGCCACTCGCATTGATCGATTGCACGGATGAAGAGATCGATGCGGTATCGGCCATTACACACGCCCATGAAATTTCCAAAGAAGCATGCAGAATCTATGTAACGATTGCAAGAAGTCTTCTCGCGGGTGAGAATCTTCGTTCCGCCATCCAAGCTGTGGAGACGAGCGAAGTGTTTGAGAGGATTCATGAACTGGAGTACCTATCCGAAGCGGAGATCAAGTCCTCGGGATACGTTGTCGATACTTTGGAAGCGAGCCTCTGGTGCCTCTTGCAGACGGACAATTACCAAAATGCCGTGCTTAAGGCCGTCAATCTGGGGGACGATACCGACACCGTCGGGGCCGTCACGGGAGGACTTGCCGGCATTCTGTATGGGTATTCCGGAATCCCCGGTGAGTGGATCGATGTCTTGAGAAAGAAAGAACTCATCGATCGCTCGTTGTTTTCAACGACGCAAGTTTTTATAGATGTTTTATAATCCACGCATAAGAAAGAGGTTGGATGACGATGTCAAAGAAAATGCATGATGGAGAACGAGGTGAGTTCTATGAAGATGAAGAGTATATCCGTGCAATTTGCAGAGTTCCAGGATACGAAGACTTCTACAAAGAGAAGGACAAAAGGGATGCAAAGATCTGGCACACATCCAAGATGGATGTTATCGGACAGGTGAACATCAGCTTTGATCGCAAGAAAATATATAATCTTTTCGAGGATTACCCATACAATATGACGGAAGAAGAGATTGAAATCTTCGAAAAAGAAGAACCGTATTGGGCAGCTTTTTTTGCGTGGAGGAAGGAAAGGTAGCATATGATAAGAAAAGCACGTTCAATCATGAACCGGGTCAGAGAAAGGGGTGAACAAAGTGGGCGAAAAGGATTCTGCATTCAAGGAACAAGATAAAAACGCTGAGAGGTCGCGTAAGTGGCGAGAAGAGAATAAGGAACGCTTTGCCTATTTACGCGCACGTTCTTCTGCGCGATCTTTCGTCAGAAATCGAGCGACGAAGGAAGATATGGAAGAACTCATTCATATCTTCGAGACGGAAAACGAAAATGCAAAATAAGAAAGCCTACCGGGTATCGCCCGGCGGGCTTTTTTTGCATTTCCGACGGTCGAAGCGAGGCTTTCCGATAATAAAAAACCGCACGGTCTGTGCGGTTTTTGGGTCCGAAAAAGTTCGGATGCTTTTTTGATGGTGGAGGCGGCGGGTGTCGAACCCGCGTCCGAAAATATGTTCCTTGGAATCTCTCCGAGCGCAGTCTCTTTGTTTATTTTCCCTTCCGTCGTCACAAAGGACAAGGGCGAACGGTCGGTAGCTTCATAAATTCATCCTACGAGGCAAAGCTTACTCGTACGACGTTCCCTGTATCAAATTGATGCCTCGGTCTCGCATCTACAGGTCATGCGAGGGAGACAAGAGCCCTTAGGCTGCTAATGCAAAATCGTTGTTTGCGTTTCAGTTAGGTTCGCGTTTTATCGTAGGCGCGACCCTACGGCTCGCTATTCCAAGTGCGATATCCCCGTCGAAGCCAAATCGCCCCCTAGGGTAAATTGCGGATGATTGCATCGTTCACGTCGTCGGCGTAGCGCATGGGGACGTGGAGCGTGAATCGATCCAGATAGAGATGTCTCGCCGTGCGCGTCTTGGTCCGTATGATAAAGCGGTTTTTTTTCATGCGATCGCGGCGAACGGACTCGATCTCGGGCCATTCGATAAAGAAGAGGCCGTTAAAAAGTCCGTGGTAAGAAAGGGAGACTCTTCGTGTGCCGTAGAGGATGAAAGCGATCCCCGGGATCGTCATGAGTTGATAGTAGCCGTCTTCGAGCCGATACGGCAGGAAAAAACTCAGGACAACAAGTAGCGTTCCGAGGGCGACAAAGAAGCGTCGATCGGGGCGCGAATAGGTTCTTTGCCCGATGATTTGTCTCGACTCGTGCGCAAACATCAGCGCACTGAGGGTGACGCTCACGACGGCAATCACGATCAAAATCACATGCATAGAATCGATCCTTTCTATCCATAGTATAGCATATTTTACAAGATCGAAAAGCGACGACGGCAAACTTGTGTTATACTAAGGAGGATTATAGTAAAGGAGGAATGGCATGTTTTTTCGCATTCAGTCGAAACCACGCATTTGTGAAGTATTTTTTGGAATTCCGACCGAGGTAGACGGAAAGATTAAGAAGGTCGACGGCACGCTGGAGTTTATGGCAAAATACGGTTTCCATCCGCTCGGAAAAGATGAGGGCGGTCACAATATCATCCGTATGGAAGATTGGGACTATTGGAAAGATGTCCAGATGGCGCATGACCGTGTCAAGATTTACTACGATCTCCTAAGCGACGAGAAGAAGGCGGAGTATGATGCCTACGAGGAGGAAAAACTCGACGGCGTCACCGATTACACCAAGCTTCTCGCGATTTATGAAGATCTTTCGGAGAAAGCGAAGAATCTCCGCGCTTGACAAGTGGAGATTCCTTTTTTATAGTGTAGCTATCGATAATGCGGAAGGGAGTACGAAAGGCTTGTGCGTACCAGAGAGGTCCTGACGGTGGAACGGACTGCGTACATTTTTCGGAAAGAATCACCCGTTAGATCGACGGAGGAAATGCCGTCGCGCGTCCCGGCGTTATGGGTTTTAAGTGGCGCATCTTTTGATGTGCAACGAGGGTGGTACCGCGGAGCATTCGTCCCTTAGGAGACTAAGGGGCGTTTTTTTATGGAAAAAAGGAGGGAATATGGGGTTCAAACCGTTATCGACCGAGCCGGTCGCAAAACGCGAGGGTGAGGTTGCGAAATATTGGGAAGAGATCGATCTCTTAAAACGATCGGTCGAATCACGCGAGGGCAAAGAGCAATTTGTCTTCTATGAGGGGCCGCCGACGGCAAACGGGCGTCCGGGGATTCACCACGTGCTCGCACGAACGCTTAAGGATCTCAACTGTCGTTATCACACGATGAAGGGCTATCAGGTCAAGCGCAAAGCGGGCTGGGACACGCACGGTCTGCCGGTGGAGATCGGTGTCGAGAAGGAACTCGGGCTCAAGTCGAAGGGCGAGATCGAAGAATACGGCGTTGCACGTTTTAACGAAAAATGTCGCGACTCGGTCTTCGTGTACGAGAGCGCATGGCGCGAGATGACGAAGCGCATGGGCTATCTCGTCGATCTCGACGATCCGTATATCACGCTCGACAACGACTATATCGAGAGCGTATGGCATATCCTCGCGTCGATGGACCGCGACGGACTCATCTACGAAGGGCACAAGATTCTCCCGTATTGCCCGCGTTGCGGCACGGGTCTCGCGTCGCACGAGGTGGCACTGGGCTACAAGATGATCAAGTCGCGCACGGTCGTCGCGAAGTTTCAGATCCAAGGGGAGGAGAACGCGTATTTCCTCGCATGGACGACGACGCCGTGGACGCTCGCTTCGAACGCGGCCCTGGCCGTGCATCCGGAGGAAATCTACGTGCGTGTGCGCGACAAGGAATCGGGCGAGGAATATATTCTTGCGGAGAAACTGGCACCGACGGTCTTACTCGGCGAATACGAGGTGCTCGATCGATATGAAGGAAAGGCGCTCGAACACAAACGCTACGAGCAGCTCATGCCGTATATCAAACCCGAGAAGGACGCGCATTATGTCGTCTTGGCGGATTTTGTCACGATGGAAGACGGCACGGGCATCGTCCACATTGCACCGGCTTTCGGTGAGGACGACTACAATGTCGGTCGCGCATACGATCTGCCCGTGATGAATCCGGTCGACGGCGAGGGCAAATACACCGCAACGCCGTGGAAAGGTCGTTTTGTCATCGACTGCGACGAGGATATCATCAAACATCTCGACGAGGAGGGCAAGATCTATCGCAAGCAGAAGATGGAGCACAATTATCCGCACTGCTGGCGCTGCAACACGCCCCTTATCTACTACGCACATCCGTCGTGGTATATCGAAGTGACGAAATATAAGGACCTCATGGTCGCCGAGAACGAGAAAGTCACGTGGTTCCCGCCGCATGTGGGCGAGAAGCGTTTCGGCAACTGGCTCGAGAACATCAAGGACTGGGCGATTTCCCGTTCGCGCTATTGGGGCACGCCGCTTCCAATCTGGCGTTGCGACGAATGCGGCAAAACGACGTCCATCGGATCGCGCAAGGAACTCGTAGAACGTGCCATCGAGGACATCGACGAGTCGATTGATCTCCATAGACCCTATGTCGACGATGTCCATATTGAATGTGAATGCGGACACACCATGCACCGCGTCAAAGATGTCGTGGACGTCTGGTTCGACTCCGGCGCGATGCCTTTTGCACAGTGGCACTATCCATTTGAACACAAAGACGATTTTGACGAGCGTTTCCCCGCGGATTGGATCTGCGAGGGCGTCGATCAAACGCGCGGCTGGTTCTACAGTCTCCTCGCCATTTCCTCTTATGTGATGAAGAAAGCGCCGTACAAGAGCGTCCTTGTAAACGACCTCATCCTCGATAAGGACGGTAAGAAGATGAGTAAATCACGCGGCAACACGGTCGATCCGTTCGAACTCTTCGATCGCTACGGTGCGGATACGCTGCGGTTTTATCTCCTCTACGTCTCGCCGCCGTGGCAGACGACGCGTTTTGACGAGGACGGCATCCGCGAAGTGGAGAGCAAATTCTTCCGATCTCTTAGGAATGTCTATCATTTCTTCACGCTCTACGCGAACACGGACGGCATCGATCCGAGAGAATACGACGTGCCCCTCGAGAGAAGACCGATGATCGACCGTTGGATCATCTCCAAATTCAACCATCTTCTCGCCAAAGTCGAAGAGGAGATGGCGGCGTACGAACTCACGCAGATCGTGCGCAGTGTGAGCGATTTTGTCACGGAGGATCTCTCCAACTGGTATATTCGTCGCAATCGCAGACGTTTCTGGGCAAAAGAAGACACCGAGGACAAGCGTGCCGTGTATCTCACGACGTACGAACTCCTCGTCGGTCTCGCGAAGATGATGGCACCCATCACGCCTTTCCTCGCGGAGGAAATGTATCAGAATCTTGTCGGTGGCGAGAGCGTCCATCTCGAGGACTATCCGGTCGCCAATCCCGCGCTCTATGAAGACGAGCTCGAAGAAAAAATGGCCAATGTCATGACCATTGTTACACTCGGACGCGCGGCGAGAGAAAAAGCCGGACACAAAGTGCGCCAGGCACTCTCGAAGATCATCGTCGATCGCAAATATGAGAAGAGCCTCGAGGATCTTACGGAACTCATTCGAGAGGAATTAAACGTACGCGAAGTGGCGTTCGAAGAGGATCTCACGCATTTTATCGACTATACTTTGAAACCGAATTTCCCCGTTGCAGGACCGAAACTCGGGAAATCCATCGGTGCGTTTGCCAAGGCGCTCACGCAAGTCGATCCCAAGACTTTCCTCGCCGAGGTCAAAGCCGGCGGCGCGAAACTCGAGATTGCAGGCGAAGAACACATCGTGACCGAGGAGGATCTCTTCGTGACGATCAGCGCGCACGAAGGCTTCGACGTCGAGACGGACGGCGATATCTTCGGCATCCTCGACACGGAACTCACGGACGATCTCATCGAGGAAGGCTACGCACGCGAACTCATCTCGAAGATTCAGCAGATGCGCAAGGCCAAAGATTTCGATGTGGACGATCGGATCTCAGTCGTCTACCATGCGGACGAAACCGTGGAGCGCGCAATCACGCGTTTCAAGGATCTCATTATGTCCGAAGTGCTCGCGGAAGAACTTACCTTCGGCGAAACCGACGCGGAGGAAACACCGCTCAATGACCGGACCATCCGTGTCGACATCACGCGGAAATAAATGGGAGAAGAATAAATTTTAGAGAGAAAAGAGCAGGGATGCACCCCTGCTTTTTTCGTGCGTCTCAATCTTGCGAATCGTGATTTTCTCGGATACAATAAAATCACGGAGAGGGAGTGAGAACGTGGAGGACATCCGAGAATTCGTACAGACGATCGCGTCGGCCATCGCAGAGACGACGTATTGCAATGTCACGATCACAGATCAAAAAAACGTAAGAATCGCGGGCACGGGCCCCTATGCTGAGGACATCGGCAAACCGATTCCCGAGGGATCGGCCTTCCGCGAGGTATTTCACAAAAAAGAGACCATCGTCATCGAAAATCCGCGCGAGAGTGAGATTTGTACGCAATGCGACGGGCGCGAGAATTGTGTGGAGTATTATGAAATCGCGACGCCGATTCTCTCCGAGGACGAAGTCGTCGGGATCATCGGCATTTTTGCAAATGACGCGGAGCAGAGGCGTTTTATCGAAGCGCGCAGGGAGGCTTTTTGCGCATATGTCGAAAACATGGCGAGACTCCTCGCGAGTTTCATCCTCGTGCAGTCCCTCTTGCGCGACAATCGCATGAAAGCGCGTGAACTCGAATTCATCCTGGAATCGACCGATCACGCGGTGCTCTATTTTGAAGCGGACGGGCGAATCAAACATATGAATCACCACGCGATGCGACTCTTCGGTCTCACGGGCCCCAAAGAAGACTATCTCGGCACGCGGGTGTCCGAGACGATCGGCGCGTGTAGTTTTTTCAGGCGAGCCTTGAGGACGGATGAGGAGCTCGTGGACGTCACGGACATCGTCGAGAAACCTTCCGGCGAGATCGTGACGATATCCGCGACGGCGATTCGCATGGAAGACGGGGGCAATCGGAGTACGCTCGTCACGGCGCGCGATGCCAAGACGATCCAGAGAGCCGCCGTGCGTGCGCGCGAGAGCATCAACGACACGACATTCGCCTCTTTGATCGGCACGAGCGAGGAGATGAAACGAGCGATCGATCGCGCCAAACGTGCCGCGTCCTACGACTCCACGATTCTCATCACCGGCGAAAGCGGAACGGGGAAAGAACTCTTTGCGCGCGCGATTCATGCGGAGAGCCCGCGTTCCGAAGGGCCGTTTATCGGCATCAACTGCAGCGCAATCCCCGAGACGCTCCTCGAGAGCGAGCTCTTCGGATACGAGCCGGGCGCTTTTACCGGCGCGAGCGCCAAGGGCAAGATGGGGAAGATGGAACTGGCGAATCACGGCACGCTGTTTCTCGATGAAATCGGGGATATGCCGCTTTTCTTGCAGGCGAAACTTTTGCGCGTCTTGCAGGACGGACAGATTATGAAAATTGGCGGCACGCGCTCGGTGAAACTCGATCTGCGCATCATCGCTGCCACCAACAAGAACTTGGACGAGATGATCGACTCCGGAGAGTTCCGAGAGGATCTGTATTACAGGCTCAATGTCATTCCGCTGGCCCTGCCTTCCTTGGCACAGAGAAGGGAGGACATTCCGGAGATTGCACGCCATTTTTTGCGCTATTTCAACGAGAAATTCGGGAAAAACATCCGCTCCTTCAGCCCTGAGGCGCTCGATCTTCTCGCGGCACATCCGTGGAAAGGGAATGTCCGCGAGCTGGAGAACGTCGTCGAATATCTCGTGAGTTTTGCCGAGGGGGATACCATCGAGGGCGGGGATGTCGCGATGCGCATTCGCGCGCGGCGCCCGACCGATGCCGTGAGCCTCGACGCGCTGGTGCGGGATTATGAAACGCGGATCATCCGCGAACATGTCGCGCGGCACGGCACGGGGAAGCGCGCCAAAGAAGAGGCGGCGGAAGAACTTGGAATCAGTCTTGCGACGCTATACCGAAAACTCGAGCCCAATTCTCAAAAATGAAACAAAAATTCCCATATTTGAGAAAATGGCCAATCGGGTGAAATCCGTTTTGAAAAACAAAAGCACGGACATGTGAAAATCACGCGCTTCTCGAGTGCGTGATTTTTGATTTGGCCAAAACATTCGTTGGCATGATTCTTGCACTTATAATCGTAGGTATGGAAATTTTGGAAGCATAGATTCAAAACGGAAGGAATGGAAAAGAGTGGTGAAATGGAAACGATCTTAGATGCTCTCATTGAACTCATTGAAGAAGATGTCACGGAAGCGCTGGGGTGCACGGAGCCCGTCGCCGTCGCGTACTGCGCCAATGTCGCGGGCGGTTTCGTCAATCGCGACAAGACCACGAAGATCGATGTCTACACGAGCAAGAATGTCTACAAGAACGGCAAGTCCGTGAAGATCCCCAATACCGGCGCCTGCGGATTGGATCTCGCGGCGACCGTCGGCGTTTTTGCGGAAAAGAGCGAGCATGCGATGCAAGTTTTTGGCCGTGCGGACGACGAGGTGATCGCACGCGCGAAAGCATTCGTCGCGGACGGGAAAGTGCGCGTCGCATATCTCGAGGACACGCCGGATATCTATGTCCGGATCGAACTTGTCGCCGGGGAGGATCGTGTGACGGCGGAACTGGCGCATTCCCATACGCATATCGAGCGCGTCGTCGTAAACGGTGAAACCGTGCTGGACAATGAGAAAAAAGACGCGGCGGACGTGGAAACATCGTTTGACATGCGTTCCCTATCCTTTGCCAAACTGCGTGAGATCATCGACGAAGCTCCGTTTGAGAAACTCGCGTTTACGCTGGACGGCGTCGATGTCAATATGCGCGCGGCCATGGAAGGCCTCAAGGGGTACGGGTCCAAGCTCGGCAAAACCCTCAACGAGCTCAAAAAAACCGGCGTCCTCGCCGATCATTTCGTCACCGACGCGCGGATTCTCACCGCGGCGGCGGCAGATATGCGCATGGGCGGCGGCAATGCGTCCATCATGACGAGCGGCGGCAGCGGCAATCAGGGCATCGGCGTCATTTTGCCCATTGCGGTCGTGGCGAAAGAGGAAGGAGCGAGCGACGACAAACTCGCGCGGGCGATCTTTTTCGGCCATGCGATCAATCGCTATGTTAAAGAATATTCCGGCAAACTCTCGGGGATCTGCGGCTGTGCAATCGCGTCGGGTATCGGGGCAAGCGCGGGGATTGTCTATCTCTTAGACGGCACGGATGAACAAATCGCGGGTGCGTGTCAGAATCTCTACGCCAATCTCACGGGCATGATCTGTGACGGCGCGAAGGAAAGTTGCGCGCTCAAACTATCCACGAGCGCGGAGGAGGCGATCCTCTCCGCGTATCTCGCGAAGAACGGCGTCGTGAGCGAAAAAGGTGTCGGCGTCCTCGGAAATACCATCGAAGAGACAGTTCTTAATATCGGCAAACTTTCGCGCAAAGCGTTCACGCATGTCGACGAAGAGATGCTCAAAATCATCGGAGAATAAAAAAGCCGTTTCGACGGCTTCTTTTTTTGAAAAAATGAGATTTTTGAGTACAATGGAAAATAGAAAAAGTTCAAAAAAGGAGGCAAAGCCATGTGGATCCTTGTGATCTTCGTGATCGCTTTCATCATCTATCTATATATGCAATCGAGTCGCGTCTATGAACGGAAACTCGAAGTCTCGAAAAAAAATCTCCCGGGTTCGTTCCGTTTTGTCCAGATCACGGACTTTCACGTGAATCCTTGGGTCGACTTGGAGACCGTTCGCGATAAGATCCTCGCCTTTCGGCCTCATGTCATCTTTACGACGGGGGATATGGTCGACCACGCGTGTGAGGAAAAACGCGCGATGGAGCTCTTCGAGATTTTGCTTTCCGTGGGCGTGCCGGTGGTGTCGGTCGTGGGGAATCACGATCTCAAGCCTGGCGTCGTGTTGCCGGAGGACATGAAGAAGACAGAGATTCTGCTCCTCGAGAATGCGGCGACGGAGCTCAACCTGGGCGGCGTTCGCGTGCATATCGCGGGGCTTTCCTATCCGGCCACAGGGGAAAACTACGAGGCAATCATCGACAGCGACGCGGACTTTACATTCCTGCTCCTCCATGCACCGCTGCCGGCGAAAAGATTCCTCGATGCGCGGACGGATCTTGCGCTTGCGGGGCATACGCACGGCGGACAGGCGCGTTTGCCGATTCTCGGCGCGTGGTACGCCTCGGGGGAAGGCTTTTTCCCGAGTCTCGACAAGGGGATGTACGAGATTGGCGGGTCGCGACTCTTCATCTCGAGCGGCCTCGGGAATACTTTGGCGCCGATCCGCGTCGGGAACCCCGTGGAGATCGTGTTCGGAACGGTCGTGAGCAAATAAAACGCGAGCGGCCAAAATGTAGGAACAAAAAAAGACAAAATAAAAAAGCTGCTCCGGAAGCTCGGAACAGCTTTTTTGTTCGTTTCTTATTCGGCGCGATATTTTTTCATGATGCCTTCGAAGATTTCGCCGGTGGACGGCGGGGTGTAGGTGATGCAGTTGGCGCCGGCTTCGATCGTCGCGAGGATGTCTTCCTCACTGTCGCCGCCGGTCGCGATGATCGGAAATTCCGGTCCGACTTCTTTGCGAATTTCGCGCACGAGCTTGACCGTGTCTTTGCCGCCGGAGACGTTCAAAATCTTGGCGCCGGCTTCGATTTTTTCGAGATAGTTGTTTCCGCTCTTGACGACGGTCGAGATCAAGGGAATGTCGAGACTCTCCGAGATGAGGCGGACGCTCTCGACGGTCATGGGTGCGTTCACGACGACGCCGTACGCGCCGTAGAGTTCCGCCTGGATCCCGATATTAAGCGATCTGAGTCCGCTCGTGACGCCTCCGCCGATGCCGACAAAGACGGGCACGGGAGAGACTTCGAGCACGGCGCGGATGATGGAGAGTTGCGGCGTGAACGGATAGACGGCGATGATGCCCTGTGCGTTGTTATTGGGAATGATGGCGACGTCGGTCGTGAAGATGAGGGATTTGATGCGTCGGCCGTTGATCTGGATACCGCTGGCGCGATAGGTTGCTTCCGGCACTAAGATGGTACGTTCTCGGAGTTTTCCTTGGATCGATGGAACGTATTTGTTGGTTTTGCGATCGATCATGCTTGCCTCCTTTGCACATAGAGTTCGTTGATCTTTAAGATCGTCTTCACTGCAAGTTCCATAGAACGGGTGGGAATGAGTTCATATTTCCCGTGATAGTGATAGCCGCCGACAAAGATATTGGGCGTCGGCAGTCCCATAAACGTAAGTCTCGAGCCGTCCGTACCGCCGCGAATGGGGCCGACGAGAGGCTCGATCTCGAGGGCTTGCATCGCGTCCTTAGCAAGCTCGATGATGTCCATCCGGTCCTTGAGGATCTCGCCCATATTGTAGTATTGGTCACGGATCTCGGTCGTGACGCGGTCGCCGTATTTGCGATTGAGAAAATCGCGCGCGGATTCGAGGAGCGCTTTTTTCTCTTCAAAGAGAGCGCGATCGTGGTCGCGGATGATGTATTCAAGCACGGCCTTGTCGACGACGCCTTCGATGCGCATAAGATGGAAAAATCCCTCATAGCCCTCGGTGTGCTCCGGACGCGCGTGTGCGGGGAGCATCGCGTCGAATTCTTCGGCGATGTGGATGGCATTGACCATTGCATTCTTGGCGCTGCCGGGGTGGATCGATTCGCCGCGAATTGTGACGACGGCGCTTGCCGCGTTGAAACTCTCGTACTCGAGTTCTCCGAGCGGACCGCCGTCCATCGTATAGGCGAAATCCGCACCGAGTCTTTCGACGTCAAAATAATCCGCGCCTTCGCCGATCTCTTCGTCCGGCGTGAAGGCAAAGGCGATTTTGCCGTGGGGGACTTCGGGATGCGTGACAAAATATTCGAGCGCGGTCATAATCGCCGCGACACCCGCTTTGTCATCGGCGCCGAGGAGCGTCGTGCCGTCGGTCGTGATGATTTCTTCGCCGACGAGCCCTTGGAGCGCGGGAAAATCCTCCGGGGTCATCACGAGTTCGCCGTGTTTGATCGTGCCGCCCTCATAGACGAACCGACCGGGATTCTTACAGCCGCCCGGCATCTCTGTCGCGGTGTCCATATGCGAGATAAAGGCAATCGTCTCGAGTCCTTCGACATTCGCCTCGATCGCGCCGTAGAGATAGCCGTGTTCCTCGTCAAAATCGGTACGGATTCCCATCTCGTCGAGTTCCTCCCGGAGCATGTTCGCAAACGAAAGGATCGCGGGATTGGACGGGTGCGTATGCGTATCGGGATTCGACTGCGTGTCCATGGCGATATATTTTAGAAATCGGGATACTACTTTTTCTTTCATAGAATTCGAACCTCCTGTGATTATTATAGCAGGAAAAATGGTAAAAATTCACAGAGATGCTCACGATGGAGTGGCACAAAAAGCCAGAATAGGCTAGAATAAGAAATCGCAAAAAGATGCTGAAAAAAGGGTATCTATAATAAGGCGTACATAGATACACCCGGGACAAAATGAAAAAGACGTCACGAGGCGTTTGATGTTCCCATTGCATGAAAAATACACGCTCCTCAAAGAGGGCGTTTGGATGGAGGAAAACATTGATTCGAATTGTAACGGACACTTCGGCAGGGCTCGATCGTGCTTTTGCCGACGAGCATAATATCGTCATTCTGCCCCTAAGAATTTTGCAGGAGGACAAAGAATACAAGGACACGATTGACATCATGGCCCCCGAGCTCTACAAACGGATGCGCGAAGGCGAACGGTTCACAACGGCACAACTGCCGCCCGTAGAACTGATGCAGGCCCTCGAGGATCTCGTACGAGCAGGCGATGATGTGATTTTTATGCCGCTATCGCCGGGGATCAGCGGGACCTACTCGAACGCCGTTCTCATGGCAAATGAGATCATGGAAAAATATCCGGATCGGAAGATCGGCGTCCTCTACACGCGCGCCACGACCGGCGGACTCCATCTCGAAATCCTTGCGGCACGCAAGATGATCGAATCCGGCCTGCCTTTTGATGAAGTCATGGAAAGACTCGCTATCGTCACGAAATATACGCACCATTACTACACGGTGGACGAACTTTCGTATTTTTACCGCGGCGGAAGGCTCACGGCGCTCGAGGCGGCAGCCGGTGCGGTTCTCAATGTCAAACCGATCCTCTCGATGGACGAGGAGGGGCGACTCAATGCCATCGGCAAAGTGCGCGGCAAACACAAGGCCATTCAGAAACTCGCAAGCCTGCTCGGAGAAACAGCCACCGACCCCCAAGATCTTCAAACCACGAAAATTTTCATTCTTCATGCCGATGTCAAAGAGGCGGCAGAGGAACTGCGAGATCTTGTGGAGGAAAAATACGGTGCAACGGACATCGAAATCGGGATTCTCCCCGCCATCATCGGCGTACACACCGGCCCCACGCTTCTATCCATCTATTATCTCGATGAAACTGCGATTCAAGAGGCCCTCGAAAAGAGATAACGGCCATGTTGAGCGTTGCATCATCGTCGGCACGAGCGAACTGCGCGTGCACACACTCGAAAAGACCTACTCGAGAAGATTAGACGAAGTAACAGGACTTCATATCCTGGACATTGAAATGTATCGAGAAATACGAAGTCATATCAAATCCATTTTTAAAAAAACAAGTCCATCTCGGTGGGCTTATTTTTGTGCAAGAAACGGCGCGGCAAAAAAGCCGACCCTCCAGCACATCCGTGCGCCCTTTTTGTGTGCGAAGAAATGCATATAGATTGGAGAAAAAATATCTCAATGCATCGGCAAAAATGCTTGCGAAAATGCGATCGTTCGGATATACTTTTAGAAACTTTAAATCAGTCCCGTGAGACTGGAAAGGAGAAATGAATATGACAGAGGCAACTATGGAAACCATTACTACGGGCACGCATGCCAAGAGACTCGTGCTCGCCATGCAACATTTCGTGGCGATGTTTGGAGCGACGGTTCTTGTACCGATTTTGACCGGGTTCGATCCGTCCGTTGCAATTTTCGCAGCCGGGATGGGGACGCTTTTGTTCCATTTATGTACAGGGGGGAAGGTCCCTGTTTTTTTGGGCTCAAGTTTCGCCTTTATCCCCGTTATCCTGAAAGTCGCTGAAGAAACCGGCGATCTCGCTTACGCGCAAGGCGGCATCATCGTCGCGGGATTCATCTACGTCATCATCGCCGGCATCGTGAAACTCGTCGGACCGGAAAAGATCCAAAAAATCATGGTTCCGCAAGTCATCGGCCCCATGATCATCGTCATCGGATTCAATCTCATTCCGTCGGCGTTCGGCATGGCGAAGACCAATTTCCTCGTCGCAGGCATCACGCTTGCCACTGCCCTAACCGTCATCAAATTCGGCAAAGGCTTCGTCGGACAAATTAGCATTCTTATCGCGCTTCTCGTCGGTTACGGCGTGAGTGCCGCACTCAACATCGTCGATTACAGCCCGATCGTTGAGGCTGCTGCGTTTGCAATGCCCAAATTCCAAGCGCCGAAGTTTTCCGCCGGTGCCATTGCAACCATCGCGCCCATCGTCCTCGCCGTCCTCATGGAGCACCTCGGCGACATCACCACCAACTCCACGATCGTCGGCAAGAACTTCATCAAAGACCCCGGCCTTCACCGGACACTTCTCGGTGACGGCATCGCAACCATGGCGGCAGGCTTTGTCGGCGGACCCGCCAACACGACCTACGGAGAGAACTCGGCCGTTCTCGCCATCACCAAGAACTACGATCCTTCACTCCTACGTTTGGCAGCAATCTTCGCCCTCTGCGTAAGCTTCGTCGGCAAACTCTCCGGCGTTTTACGGAGCATCCCGACCTGTGTCCTCGGCGGCATCTCGCTCGTCCTCTTTACCATGATCGGCATGGTCGGCGTGCGCACCATCGTCCGGGCAAAAGTCAAACCCAACTGGAAAAACATCCTTGTCATGGGCTCGATCCTCGTGATTGGATTCGGGAGCGGATTCATCGAAAGAGAGACCGGCATTCGACTTGCGATCGTCATCTCCGACACCATCGCCATTGAAGGACTCTCTCTTGCAGCCATCGTCGGCATCATCCTCAACCTTATCTTGAGCCCCAATAAGAAAGAAGAGAAAGAGAACCCGGAAGCTGCATAGAAAACCGAAGCTTTACTTTAACGGAAGACTTGTCATGAAGAACGTGCATCGCGCGCGTTCTTTTTTTATTTGAAAAGCGTGGAAAACAGGCTTTTTAGAGATTTCCAAAGATTTACACAAAAAGCCTTGACAGGAAAGAATGAAGTTGATATATTAAACGAGCTGTCCAAAAGAGCGGACAAGTCAAAAGAAGATCTTCGGAAAA
>QWCK01001895.1_pt1 | contig 35325 bp, 23 predicted proteins | sample 1972571 | NCBI WGS metagenome assembly QWCK01 (sample SAMN09866710, study PRJNA288562) | Human gut metagenome isolate term2_stool, whole genome shotgun sequencing... | isolation source: gut | host: Homo sapiens | place: USA: California | reverse complement strand
AGCCTTCAGCTCGCGCATCAGGAATACCTCGATGCGGGCATTCGTCTTCTCCTTATGACCCACGAGGTGGGCAGGGAAGACCTTCGCATTATTGAGGACAATCACGTCGTCCTCTGAGAAGTACTCGATCAGATCCTTAAACTGTCTATGCTCGATCTCCCCACTCTTGCGGTGGAGCACCATCATCCGAGACTCATCACGAAAGTCTGTCGGATGCTGAGCAATCAGTTTCTTGGGCAGCTTGAAGCCAAATTGTGACAACTTCATATATCAGTGTCTCTAAAATTGATTTTATCTATTCTCCCCCTCAGCAGCAATACGATCCCGCCACGCCCTCAGGTCGGTCTGGTGGACGGAAGCGTAGACATCCAGCGTCTGCCGGATAAATGACTCAAAGTCCTCCGGACGGATGCAATCCTCCACGCTTCGGTCGCCGACCCGAGTCCGACGCAGTCGCGTGAGATGAGCCCCACAGCCGAGTTGCTCGCCCAGGTCACGAGCCAGCGCGCGGATGAAGATCCCCTTGCCCCCCGTTACCCGTACCCGTGCCAGCGGCGCCTCGTAGCTCAGCAGCTCGATCCGATCAAAGCGGACCCGCTTAGCCGGCAGCTCCACCTCGTCTCCCCGGCGCGCGATCATATACGCACGCTCGCCACCTATCTTCGCAGCGGAGTAGGCAGGCGGCACTTGGTCGATCTCCCCCTCGTACGAGCGCAGAGCTGTACGTATCTCCTCCTCTGTGAGGTGATCGTAGGGGAAAAAGGCGTCGATGGAGTGCTCCAAGTCAAAGCTCGGCGTGGTGGCGCCCAGTCTTATCGTCGCCTCGTAGCACTTGTCGTGATCCTGCAGCTCCTCGATGCGCTTGGTGAAGCGCCCGGTACAGAGCACTACCACACCTGTGGCGAGAGGATCAAGTGTACCGGAATGTCCGACCTTGAGCCGCCTCAGATTGAGCTCCGTGCAGGCGAGTCGACGAAAGAGATTGACCAAGTCAAAGCTGGTCCAGCCGAGCGGCTTATCTACAGAGATGATCATCCCGTCGCTGAAGGGATTAGGCGGTGCGACACGCCTCCGCCCCCGCTCAGCGCCTATCTGATAGACCGCTCGAGTCAGTCGCTCCTCTCTACCGTCCATAACCCTCACTTAGAAAACAGCAAGATCCATGCCCAGGCCCAACATCGTCAGGATGACACCCGCGACGGCGATCCGGTACCAACCAAAGGAGGCAAAGGTGTGCTTCTGCACAAAGGTGATGAAGAAACGGATCGCAGCTAGGGCGACGACGAAAGAGATCACATTACCCACCACTAAAAGGCCCATATGATCGGAGAGTACCGACAGCTCGCCGGACTTCCAGAATTTCAGCACCTCGTAGCAGGTGGCACCCAGCATCGTTGGCACAGCGAGGAAGAAGCTAAACTCTGCTGCCCGCTTCCGGTCCATCCCCGCCACCATACCACCGACGATCGTACTCATAGAGCGAGACATCCCCGGCATAAACATAGCAATGGTCTGGAAGAGACCGACGACAAAGGCATTCTTGTAGGTAATCTCCCGCCCGTGGCTTCCCTTATGGAGCCACTTGTCGATGAAGAGCATCACCACACCTCCGATGAGGAGATTGACTGCGATGATCCACACCGAGCCGAGAGCATGATCCACCCAGTCGCCGAAGAGCAGACCCAGCACAACTGCCGGCAAGAGGCCGATCAGGAGAGCTATGTAGAAGCGGAAGCGGCTCACGTTTCGCTTCCACGCCGGCACATCGGGGTGATCCATCTCCGGTGCCACCCTGAAGTCGAAGAAACGCTTCCAGTAGAGCACCACCACGGAGAGGATGGCTCCGAACTGGATTATGACGGTGAAGGCCTTCACGAAAGGCGTACTCTCGATCCCCATCAGGGACTGAGCGATCACTAAGTGACCGGTACTGGAGACCGGCAGAAACTCTGTCAGACCCTCGACGATAGCGAGGATAATGGCTTGGACGACTGTCATCTCTCAGTAGGCTTGGTGGTGTCGTCAGAGGGAGTCTCCTCGACGGAGTCGCTCCCCTTATAGTCGCTTCGTTTCCGCCATAGGATCGCCACGGCGATGCCGGCATATCCCAGCATACAGACCAGCGGAGCCACGCGGATGCGTAGGGGACTGAAGACCTCAGGATTAAAAGTGACCCCATCCGTGGAGGCACCGCCGCTCATCAGCAGGTACCCGATGATCAGGAGAAGGAGTGAGCCGAGGAGGATCAGGAGATTGACTCTCCCGAAGCCGTAGGTCTCAAAGTTCGTTTTCTTACCCTTATCTTTACTCATAGCTTTATGTCTTGATAGCCCGCTCTCAGGCACGATAGAGACGATCCTCATCCATCTTGAGATACCGACTGACAGCAGCGGCAGAGGCGATCCAGGAGATCAGTATCCCTGAGACCAGCACGACTGCCCCGGCGATCACCATATTCTGTGTAGACAGCACGCCGCTGAGGATCGGGTACTTTGTCAGGAGGTAATAGCGGCACCAGACCATCAGCCCGATGGCAACCACCGCTGCCACCACCCCACTCCTAATACCCGAGGCAATGAAGGGGCGGCGGATAAAGGAGCCGGTCGCCCCCACTAATCGCATGGTGTAGATGATGAAGCGCTTGGCATAGACCCGCAGGCGGATCGTATTATTGATCAGAACGACCGAGATCACCAGCAGGAGCAGCGCCAGCGCACCCATGATCAGGGCGATGGTGCTGAGGTTGCGATTGAGCTCATCGACCAGGTCCTTGCGGTAGGAGACCGTCTGAGCGATAGGGAAGGACTGCAACTCCTTAGCCACCAGCTCGATACTGTCCGGACTGGCAGCGTACTCTGAGAGGACATGCACCTCCAACGTAGGCGAGAGAGGGTTCCACCCGAGGAAGTCCTCAGGATTCTCCCCCAGCTCCTCAGCCAGCTCCTGCATCGCCTCCTCCTTGGAGTAATAGGTCACCTCCTTAGTATACGGTCTGGAGGAGATCTTATTCCGCATGGAGACGATGTCTGCATCGGGACTCTCCGGATCGAGCAGTACGGTGTAGCTGAGACTCTCGCGGATGTAGTCCCCCAGGCCACGCCCCACCAGCCCGATCATCGCCACGAGTCCGATCAGGAAGAGTACAGCACAGATACTAACTGTACTGAGGAATGAAGAGCCGGTCACCGGGACCCGATGCAATTTCTTGGGCTTAGTCGACATGTCTATCTACCACAACTTATTTTGAATATCTCGGATGGCGTTAGCTTTCTTCAGAAGCAGGCGAGAGATCTGAGAGCCGATCTCCCAGCCCCCTCTCCTCAGCGCTTTGTCACGCTTACGTCCGTCCATTCATTACGCAAATATACCAAATCAAACGGCACACCACCCCCTCCCCCGAGCACCTTCATCAGGGGTGCAATCTATTACCGATAAGAGAGAATACTAATACCGGTAATAGACTTCACTAATATCGGTATTAGAATTCTCTATTACCGGTATTAGAGAATGGCGTGAAGTGGACAGGGAAATGTGGTGCCGGTGCGGACAGCTTCAGAAGACCTCTTTGCTGCCCCTCCAGACCACCTCCTGACCACCCTCAGCACGAGCGGCAGCGCGTCCGAGTACGAAAAAGTAGTCACTCAGGCGATTGATGTACTGCAGGACAGAGGGATCAATCTCAGCCGTCGGCTCTGCCTCGAGGAAGGCGTAGATGTCTCGCTCCGACCGCCGAGCCACCGTGCGGCAGATGTGCGCTACAGAGGCAGCTCGACCTCCGGCGGGGAGGATGAATTGCTTCAGCTTCGGCAGATCTCCATCGAGCCGATCGACCATCTGCTCCAGGTGGCGGATGTCCTCCTCGGAGAGTCCGCTGCCGCAGTACTTCAGCAGCTCCGGATCGGTCGTGTCCGTCGCAATGTGTGTGCCGCAGGTAAAGAGCCGCTCCTGGATCTCCTGCAGCAGATCATCCTGCCCCAGAGAGGAGGGCAGCTCGGCACGAAGCAGTCCGATGAATGAATTGAGCTCATCGAGCTGACCATAGGCATTAAGTCTCGGTGACGCCTTGGAGACTCGCTTACCGCCGACGAGAGAGGTCTTCCCCTTATCGCCACGACCGGTGTAGAGCTTGCTTTTCTTTTTTTCGTCCATATTTATACTGTACTACGGTAAATGTAAAGGTTATCATTCTTGCTAAATAGCAGGGCATGGTCGTACAGGTCGATCACCACCCCGCGAGTCAGGTGGGCAACCAAGTCTCGCAGTCGCTCCTCAGCAGCCCTGTCCCGTCGGACGTCGGTCAGCAGGACCGCCCTACCCTGCACCTGTAGGAAGCGAAGGGCCTCCTCGGCACTGTCGGTATAGAGCAGCGCGCGATCCATCGTCCCGAGGTCACTCAGCGGCAGAGTCCTCATGCGGCTGTCTGCAAGGGCGGCGTAGTCCATCGCCGCCTGCCGATCCGGAGCGGTCTCGCCATAGGCAGTCACCTCGTAGTCCAGGCGGGCAATGAGCCTATACCATAGCGCCAGTCGGTCCCGCTCCGGTGTGGGGAGGTAGTACTCATACCTCGGCTGCACGACAGAGCAGACCACCCGGTACGCCATCGGCGAGTGGACGCCGTGTCCCCTTCCGTAGCGGAGCCGACGGAGGATCCGACAGCAGTAGAGGCTCCGATGAGGATAGAGCGAGTGCATAGGGGATCAGAGGACGTTGAGAACCTGCTCCTTGATCTGCTCGAGATGATCCTTCATCTTTACGGTGATCTTCTGGAGCGTGGCGTGGTTGCTCTTGGAGCCAAAGGTATTGATCTCCCGACCGATCTCCTGAGCGATGAAGCCGAGCTTGCGTCCCTGTCCGACCTCGCCGTCCATCGTGGTCTCGAAGTAGGAGAGGTGGTTGATGAGCCTATTCCGCTCCTCGTGCACGTCTAGCTTGTCGATGTAGTAGATCATCTCCTGCTCGAGCCGACTGGCATCGTAGTTATTCTGCGTCACACGACGGAGCTCTGTCTCCAGCCTCTCGCGGACTGTGTCGATGCGCTCCTGCTCGTAGGGCTCAGTGGAGCTGATGAGCGTCCGGATCGCCTCGATATTCTCCTGGAAGACTCGGTAGAGCGACTCACCCTCCTGTGCCCGGAAGGCAGTGAAGTGGTCGATCGCCTCTGAGAGCGCCTCCATCACGATGCGACCGTCACTCTCCGTCTCTGCCTGGTCGAGCTCGGCCGTGCGGACCACGCCCTGGAAGCCTATGATCAGACTCATGGGATCCCTGGGCAGAGGAATGCCGGTATCTGCGCTCAGCTGCTGCAGTCGCTCCCAGTAGGTAGTTGCGACACGCTCATCGATGGTGAGTGGCGCCTGTGTCTCAAGGTGGTCGACGCTGATGTAGACGTCCATCTTGCCTCTCAGGCATCGATTGGTAGTGGTCTTGCGGATCTCCTGCTCCAGAGCTCGGAGGTAATTGGGGAGATGGACATTGACATCCGCATTCTTGCTATTGACAGAGTAGATCTCCACGGTGACCTTCCTTCCCTCACCGCTCCGCTCAGCCCTCCCGTAGCCGGTCATTGAGTATATCATATGTGGTGTATAAAAAAAGGACAGCCACTCCGCTCCACTGTATCTCCACCGGAGTCAGGGTACGTCATGGCTGTCCTTAGATTAAGTAAATATCGTGCTTAGTTACGGTCAGAGATTGCGGCCGTGGCAGTTCTTAAACTTCTTACCGCTGCCACAGGGGCAGGGGTCGTTACGGCCCACCTTCTTGGCAGCTCGGTAGGGGGTGTTATTCGCCTGAGCAGCCTCGGAGGCGGCGCGACCAGCCTCGGTGCGCTGCTCCGCCTGCTGCTGGTAGTCATCCTTCTGCTCACGGTAGCGACTGCGGTCATTGGCACGAGGATCATCGTGGTGCTCCCCGATCCTGACCTGCTGCTGAGCGGCGGCTGCTCGTGCCATGGCGGCGGCTCTCGCTGCCTGTGCCTGACGACGTGCCTCCTGCTCCTCAGGGGTGGCGATATTGATGTGACCGCGCATAATAATCTCGGTGATCTTCACATTAAGGTCATCGATCATACGCTTGAAGAGGTCATACGCCTCGACCTTGAAGATCACCAGCGGGTCCTTATTCTCATACGAAGCGGTGCGGACGGCATTCTGCAGCTCATCCATCGCCAGCAGGTGACGCTCCCACGCCTCATCGATCGTGTAGAGGAGGATCGTCTTCATGAAGGACTTGGAGATGCTCTGCGAGTTGCTCTCTACCGCCTCCTTCAGATTGGTCACCACATTGTACATCAGGCGACCATCAGTGACGGGGACATAGATCTGCTCCACCTGAGAGCCGTGCTCCTTATAGAAGGCCTGCAGTGCCGGATCGGCCTGCTCCGCCATCCGGTCCATACGACGCTTCAGCGTTGCAGAGGCCTCATCCATCAGTCGGGCTGCAATATCATTGGCCTCGAGTCCCTTAAACTCCGTCTCGCTGACCGGACACTCGATGGCGAAGACTTTGTAGACCTCAGTGCGGAAGTCGTCAAAGGAGCCACCCGCATGCTTCGTGGCGAGATAGATCGCGGACTGCTCGAGCGTATTCATCACGTCGAGCCCGATGCGCTCACCCATAAGGGCGTGACGGCGACGGGTGTAGATCACCTTGCGCTGGGCGTTCTTCACGTCGTCGTACTCGAGGAGGTGCTTACGGATGCCGTAGTTATTCTCCTCCACCTTCTTCTGAGCATTCTCGACTGTATTGCTGAGCTGCTTGGAGACGAGCATGTCGTCATCCTTGAGTCCCATGGTGGAGAGTACCTTCGCCATACGATCAGAGCCGAAGAGGCGCATCAGCTTATCCTCCAGAGAGACAAAGAAGACGGACGACCCCGGATCCCCCTGACGTCCAGCACGACCACGCAGCTGGCGGTCAACTCGGCGGGACTCATGTCGCTCAGTGCCGATGATGGCGAGACCGCCCGCAGCCTTCACCTCAGGAGAGAGCTTGATATCGGTACCACGACCGGCCATATTGGTCGCAATGGTTACCGTACTGGACTGACCCGCCTGGGCGACGATGTCTGCCTCCTTCTGGAAGAGCTTTGCATTAAGCACATTGTGCGGGATGTGTCTCAGGTCGAGCATCCTGCTGAGGAGCTCCGAGATCTCGACCGACGTGGTACCGACCAGTACCGGTCGGCCCGCCTCGGTGATCGTCTGGATCTCGTCGATGACGGCGTTGTACTTCGCCTTCGCCGTCTTGTAGATACGGTCATTCTCATCCTTGCGGATCACCGGGCGATTGGTCGGGATCACGACGACGTCGAGCTTGTAGATGTCCCAAAACTCCTTCGCCTCCGTCTCTGCCGTACCGGTCATACCGGAGAGCTTGTGATACATGCGGAAGTAATTCTGCAGCGTGATCGTCGCCTTGGTCTGCGAGGCCTGCTGCACCTGCACGTGCTCCTTTGCCTCGATCGCCTGGTGAAGTCCATCGGAGTAGCGGCGTCCGTTCATGATACGACCGGTCTGCTCGTCGACGATCATCACCTGATTGTCGATCACGACGTACTGGTCGTCTCGATCGAAGAGGGTGTAAGCCTTGAGCAGCTGCTGGACGGTATGGACACGCTCACTCTTGACGGAGTAATTGGTCAGCAGCTCGTCCTTTGTGCCGGCCTTCTCCTCCTCGCTCATCTCCTTATTCTCCAGCTCAGACATCTGGGCGGCAATATCGGGTAGGACGAAGAAGGCGGGGTCCTCATTCTTCTGAGAGAGCAGGTCGAAGCCCTTATCGGTCAGCTCGATCTGGTTATTCTTCTCATCTACGACGAAGTAGAGCGGATCGGTCACCACATGCATCTCACGGTTGTTGTCCTGCATGTAGAAGCCCTCCGTATCCAGGAGGCGCTTCTTCACCCCCTCGGTGCTGAGGAACTTGATCAGCGGCTTGTACTTCGGCAGACCCTTGTAGCTCCGGAAGAGCAGGAGATAGCCCTCGTCGACCTCCTTCGGGTCGTCGCTCGCGATCTTCTTCTTTGCCTCATTGAGAAGCCGGGTACAGAGCGTCCGCTGAGCATTGACAACAGACTCCACATCCTCGCGGAACTCCTCAAACATCTGATCCCCCTTGGACTCCACCGGACCGGAAATGATCAGCGGTGTACGGGCATCATCGATCAGCACGGAGTCCACCTCATCGACGATGGCGTAATTGTGGACTCTCTGCACCATATCCTCCGGACGACGTGCCATATTGTCACGCAGGTAGTCGAAACCGAATTCGTTATTGGTACCAAAGGTGATATCGCAGTCGTACGCCCGCTTGCGCTCCATAGAGTTGGGCTCATGCTTGTCGATGCAGTCGACGGTGAGGCCGTGGAACTGGTACAGCGGTCCCATCCACTCCTCATCACGCTTGGAGAGGTAGTCATTGACCGTCACCACATGGACGCCATTACCGGTCAGGGCATTGAGGAAGACCGGCAGGGTCGCCACAAGCGTCTTACCCTCACCGGTCGCCATCTCGGCGATCTTACCCTGATGGAGGACGATACCGCCGATCAGCTGCACGTCGTAGTGGACCATGTCCCACTTGGTGAGGTTGCCACCGGCCTCCCACTCATTCTTGTAGATCGCCTTGTCCCCGTCGATGGTGACGAAGTCGTGCTCTACAGAGAGATCCCGGTCATACTGCGTCGCCGTTACGACGATCTCGCTATTCTCTGCGAAGCGCCGCGCAGTGGACTTCATGACGGCAAAGGCCTCGGGGAGGATCTCATTGAGCTTATCCTCCAGCTTATCTTTCACCTTCTCCTCCAGCACATCAATCTGCTCCCACAGCGCCTCGCGCTCGCTCAGCTCAGCGCTGTCGACCTTAGCCTTCAGCTCTGCGATCTGGCTCTGCTCCTCGGCGACATGGTCGCGGAGATCCTGTCTCATACGAGCGGTGTGGGCCCTCAGCTCGTCATGGCTCAGCTGATCGATCGTCTCGTAGGTCGACTTGATCTGATCGACGATGGGGTATATCTGCTTGAGGTCGTTCTGTGACTTGTTGCCGAAGATGCCGGCAAGTAAGTCTTTAAAGAAACTCATATATATTGTCTAGTAAAAAAGTGTATCCGTTGTCATTCTCGAGAGTACCGGACTCCAGAGGGAGTCGAAAGGTACAAAAAATATCTGATCAGTCTCGATCAGGGCGTCGGCGGTCGGATACGAAGGACGTGGGAGATCTCTCTGGAGACCCTGCAGAGGTCGAGCGGTGCGCTGATCACCTCCGGCTCGATACCCGCTCCCCAGAGGATGAACATCGTCGGCATCGGAGCGTAAGACGGCTGAGCCGGCTCTGCATGATCGACGACATAGCCGGGGCTGATCCCCACGAAGACGTCCGCCCGATGGGACGGGAGCGCGCTATGGAGTGCCGTCAGGCGTGCCGTCCCTATCCGATCCCCGGGGAGGAGATCGCGTAGGGTATGGTCGGGGATCGTGAAGGAGACGCCCGCCATCTCGAGGAGGAAGGAGGCGACCGCATCCTGCACTTCTGCCAGGGAGAGGTCGTCCCTCTTCTCGATCAATGTGCGGTCCAAGTAAAGCTCGCCCCGATCGGTTACCTCAGTGACCAGCCCCTTGATGCCATACTTGGCATGGAGGTACATGTTGGTGATCGCTCGGCAGCGCTCGGGGGAGAAGGTGGGATACCTTTTCTTATCATTCCTGATCAAGTCCTGACGTGCCATGCCGTTGCCGGTTAGCGCCAGGAGGACCTCCCCTTGTCCAAACTTCCGATCCAGAAGATCCATCAACTCCCCTACCGCACGGTCGAGAAGATGATAGCTATCCAGCAGCTCGGGGGAGATGCCGGCGGGGACACCGGGTGGCGTACCTGCTGTAAGGTGGAGCGCCAGCAGATCGACCGAGGCATCGGCCCCCAGTCCGGCGCCCTCTATCACCGCCTCAGCAAGTCGGATGACATACTCATTGACCACCGGGGAGTGCTTCAAGTCCTGTACGGACGAGAAGGCTCTCGTATATATATGGTCGGAAGAAAAGGCACCATTACTGGCATAGGGCAGAAGCGAAGCGTACAGCGCCGGATCCGACGCCTGCCAAGTGATCGACCCCTTATCGAGTCGGGTCGCCACTGTACTGCTCTTACTGATATACCATGGCAGACCCGCGGGGTAGAAAGTGGAGCTGACCCACCTCGCCGTAGAGTCATCGAGCCAGTATGCCGCCTGTGCCTCGTGTCCACCGGCAATGATTGCCTCCTCGGCACACGGTGCGATGGAGAAGACCTGTCCCAGCCCATGAGTCGCCTGAGACAGTCGGTCAGCAAGGACAGGAGCGCGGAGAGCAAGGGGTGACAGACGGTCAGCCGTCGCATAGCCGATATAGTTCTTATCCTCGAGGATAGAGCCCTCACGGCTCCGCTTGCCGCCCTCCTTGCGTACCACAGCGCGTCTGCCGGTGATCCCACTTGTCAGTCCGAGCGTACCGGTCTGCAGTACCGCCTCACTCGCTACCGGATCGGCCGTAGCCAACGGATGGATCACCGCATCATACACTCTCCCCTCACGAGTCAGCCTTGCCAGACCACTCTCCGATAGATGGGGGGCCATCGCCTCATAGAGATCCGTCCGTAACTCATCCACCGTCAGCAGCACCACAAGCTTAGGGACTTGCTGTGCTGCGACAGGCGAGCAGACGCTCAGGAGGACGACCAGAGGCTTGAGTAGATCTTTCATCACTTAGTACTGTAGTCAAATACCTTGCCACCCTCAGGACTCGGCTCGACAAAGCGGCAGAGAAACTGATCCAAACCGACGAGGATCGCCATGTAGGCCATACCGATAGGAAGGGTCTGCACATACCCGAGTCCCAGGTAGACGAGCGACAGGATGAGATTGGTCAGATAGAGGTGGCTATTGAGCCGCTTATGACGCCCCTCCTGCCACATCGTCACTACGAGGATGAGCCAAAAGGGATGAAGCAGCACCATATTGGCATTAAGCAAAGTGTGCGGGTGGGCGGAGAAGAGACTGAGGAACCACAGCACGATCCCCGCCAGACCGAAGATGACATAAAGGACACAGCGTAGGATCCGCCACGGCAGCGGAGTGTACCTCCGTACGACAAAGTAGCAGAGCAGGTAGACAGCAACCAAAGCGAGGATCGTCACCAGCGGCCCGTCGAAGCGAGGCACCTTGATCACCTGCGTCTGAGGGATGATCTCCTGCTTGCGGACGACGATCGGCTCACCGGTGTCCTCCCGATAGGCCAGGTCCATCGACTGCTCCAGCAGCACCGGCAGAAACCCCGCATCGTGGACGGTCATCTGTGTATCACTCTTCACCCCGAGACAGAGATCGGTGCCAAAGGTGTACCACTTCGCCGACTTACTCGACTGCCTCGTCGCCTCTCGGAAGGTCGGCAGAGACTTGCGGTCGACCCTATAGACCAGCCCTCCCTCCACGAAGCGCTCGATAAGGTCGCGAGGTCGGGTGGCGCAGTTGTCATAGAAGTAATTGTACCGATACTCTGCATTCTCCGGCAGGGCATTCCAGTCGAGGTACTCCATCAGCGCCCGCACCTCTTGCGGTCTCAGACTAAGCTCCTGCTCCACCATACTCCTCCCCTGATCGGCATACTCGTAGACCATGCTGTCGAAGTCAGTGACCCCAAGCATATACATCGGCTTACCGATCATAAAGTTGGGGATAAAGTTCTTCTGAGACGTCGAGAAGTACCCATAGTTGTACACCTTATCCAAGCCGGTCTCCTGGTCCTGAATACGTATCGCCGTATGACCATAGAGGTAGAAGACATACTCCGCCGACTGTCCGCAGGTGATCAGACTCGCCCGAGGCTCGGCAGCGAGCGGCAGGATGAGACTGCTCAGTAGAGTAAGCAGGGTAGTATAGAGAAGTCGTCTATTCATGTAAGATCAAAAATGTGTGGCATATCTGACAAGACAAGCCGTGTGTCATGCAGGGAGAGACTCTTCGGGTAGAGATTATTGGCCCGAGAGCCGAGCTCCTTGACGAGAGCGATCGGGACGTCTGCATAGGTGGCGACACGATACCCTCGCTCCCCGGATCCAGCGAGTGTCTGTCGTCCGATGAGGGCAAAGGCTTCCTCTGCCGTCATCGCCCGTCTCGGGTACGGCAGCAAGCTCGAGACCCGTGAGCTGAGGACCCAAGAGGCACCGGGGATGAAGTCCCGTCCCTTGATATCCCCGAGATGAAGTCCGGAGCTCAGCACGCGGACTCCCTCACTCCCCTCCAGCAGAGCAGCGACAGACTGACCGATCGGGGAGAGCAGTCGCCAGCCGGATCCGTCGGGGTTACAGAGCAGATGTTTCTCAGACAGACTACTCAGCTCATCCGGTACACCGCCCGACCTGCCGGCGATCTTACGCCCGGGCATCTGTGGAGCCACCGGGGTGCCCGGCTTTCGTACGCCGAAGCAAGTAAGCCCCTCACTCCCTGTTGTGTGGGGGAAGAAGCGGTATACCCCCGGCTCCTCCTCGCTCTCCTGGACACCATAGTCGAGGAGCTCAGGCAGAGGAACCACCTCAGCACCATAGTTATCCCGGAGAAAGGAGAGCTGCGCCTCATTCTCTGCCCTATTGTACGTACAGGTGCTATATATAAGGAGTCCCCCGTCCGTCAGCATTTCCCATGCCTCGGCGAGGATCTGCCGCTGTGTGCGGGCGCAGTTATCTACCAGCTCAAGGCTCCAGCCGGTGATGGCGTCAGGCTCCTTGCGAAACATCCCCTCGCCGGAGCAGGGGGCGTCCACCAGGACCAGATCCACCTCCAGCCCCGCAGCTCTCAGCGCCTCGGGATAGGCTGAGGTGACGATAGTCTCGTCCGCTCCCCAGCGGAGGACATTCTCCTCCAGCACCTTTGCCCGCTTGCGATCCGGCTCATTCGTGACCAGGAGACAGGTCTCCGGGAGGTGGCTGCGGAGGAGCGTCGTCTTGCCCCCCGGTGCAGCACAGAGATCCAGCGCCACCGAGGGGGCAAAGTCGATGTGATCCAGATAGCGCGCCACCACCATCGATGCCGGCTCCTGTACGTAGTAGGCTCCTGCATGCCAGAGCGGATCGGCACCAAATAGAGGACGCTCACCGAGCAATACCCCCTCTGGACACCACGGGATCTGACCCGAGGAGTGAGGGGGAAGCTTGGAGAGATTGAGCCGAACGGATACAGGCGAGGGAACCTCCGTCAGCGCTCTCTCGAGCGCCTCGTAGGCTCTCTGCCCGAAGTCCGAAGCAAAGGACTCCCTAAAACCGTCCGGCAGCATCATCAGATCTTGAGCGAGAAGCCGAAGCTAAAGAGCTCGTTGTACTGCAGGAGAGACTTGAAGGTCTTCGGCTCATCCAGGATCACGCTGTCATCGAAGCGGAGATTGACATTGAGCATCGTGCTGAAGTACTTATTGAAGGCATACTCCAGAGTATTCTCCAGCTCCGTCTCTATATGCTTGTAGGAGGTGTTGTAGTAGAGCCGAGAGCGCCAGGAGAAGGCGTCGGAGAATTGCCAGTCCAGATTCATCCTCAGCGATGATCCGAGGCGAAGTAGATAGTCCTGATCCTCCTGCAGACCATACCTACCCCTCGTCACGTCCTTGGCGTGGATCCAGATAAATTGCATCGACGCGGGCGCCACATTGAGCGTAAAGTTGAGATTATTGAAGGGATTACCGCCGATCTTTTTCTTCTTGAGGTTATACTTCATACCGAGACCGCCGTCGATGATCAGCGGTGCAAAGGCTCGAGTGGTGACATTGCCCTCGCGGTCGTAGTTATTGAGCAACTGGCTTCGGAGGTTGAGGTCTACGGTATAGAACCAGCGCTTCCACGCCTTTAGACCCAGGTTACTACGCATCCGGAAGACATCCTCACTGATCTTAAAGTCGGGCTTCTCCTCGAGCTTGATCTCACTGGGCACCGTAAAGAGTCCCAGCTTATACTCCAGGTCATTGACCCACTCCACCTTATCCTTCTTATAGGCCAGCTGATAGTAGAGTCGTGAGGAGAGATTGGCGCTGCTGGTACCACCCTTGTGCCAGTTGGGGGAGACTTGATTCTGAGCCAGCTGGGCGTGTGCCTCGAAGCGTGGCACCCAGTAGCGGCGCTCCACCGACACCGTCTCGATCACCCCCTGGGACTTCGTCGGTACATTGGGCATATCCATCACAGCCAGCTCACCCGAGTACGAGGGGCCCTCCACAGGCTTGTACTCCAGATGGTCTGTCGGGAGGAAATCCGAGGTGTAATGGATCAGATCCGGATGAGAGAAGAAGAATTGCTCCCTCAGCCGCTGATCGGTATTCCACCGATCCATACGCTTCGCAAAGCCGGTCGTAGGATTATACTCCCGCTCCAGCTTATCCAGGGTCGTGCGAAGTAGCGACTGCAGGACGAAGGGATTGTGAAGACGGGGATCGGTCGAGCGAACGAGAGCCACTTTATCGAAGTGGAGGGAGGGCAGCTTCCACAGGTCAAAGAGCAGTGGAGCAAAGAGCGAGGAGGAGGGCACATACCCCTCTGTCCTCAGCTGCATCGGACGGCTAATCACACCCAGCGCCTCCGGGCTCAGACCTCGGGTCAGGGTATCATTGGCCATTATCTGCTCGGAGTAGGCAGGGTACAGAGGGACCACCTCGCCGGCATCCACCACATTCTGAGCGCTTGCCGCCACTCCACACATCATCAGGAGAGAGCCCAGCACCGGGCTTAGCACTCTGGTAACGTATCGCATCATTATTCTCTATCTCTATTAGTCACTTCGATTATGGTGCGTACCGCCGCACCCTACATTTCTACAAAGATAATACTTTTGCTCCATCCGCCTTTTGGCGACCCGATCAGATCAGCCAAAACGCATCAGAACAATCCATCAAAAGCCACAAAACTTTTGAGACAAAAGGTGCGCAACCCAATAGTCTGGTTACCAGCAGAAAGCAAACGCCTACTTCTATTACCGATATTAGGCTCAACTAATACCGGTATTAGTCCGGAGACAATAGAGTGAGAGGGGAGCTATAGGTCGACGGATGTCAGCCAGCCGTGACGATCGGGGAGCCTGCCGGACTGTATGCCGGTCAGGCGGTCGTAGAGCTCTCTGCAGACCGGACCCGGCTCGCTACCGTAGTCGTATATGCTGCCGGTATCGAGGTCGACAATCTTGCTGATGGGACAGATGACTGCGGCGGTGCCACAGGCTGCAGCCTCATCGAGGGTGCTGAGCTCCTCCACGGGCAGAGGACGGCGCTCCACCGACAGCCCGAGGTCGCCGGCGATGGTCATCAGACTGTCGTTGGTCACAGAGGCGAGGATCGACTCAGAGCGGGGAGTAATGTAGGACTTCCCTCTGATGCCGAAGAAATTGGCAGACCCGCACTCGTCGATGTACTTCTTCTCCTGAGGATCCAGGAAAAGGCAGCCCCCGGCGTAGCCCTCCTCATAAGCGTCTCGCATCGCACGGAAGGAGGCAGCATAGTTTCCGCCTACCTTGAACCTCCCCGTGCCGCGCGGAGCAGCCCGGTCGTAAGAGCGCTGGATCACCACCGGGACGGAGGTGACTCCGCGCCTGAAGTAAGGTCCCACAGGACAAGCATAGATCGAGAAGAGGTACTCGCTGCTCTCGCTTACGCCGACATGTGGCCCCATCCCGATGACGAGGGGTCTTAGGTAGAGGGCAGCACCCGTGCCATAGGGCGGGACAAAGCGGCTATTGTGCTTCACCACCATATGGCAAGCCTCCAAGAAAAGGTCCTCCGGCACCTCCGGCATCATGATCCCGGCGCAGGAGCTCTGTAACCGACGGGCATTCTCCTCGGGTCTGAAGAGACAGACCCTACCATCCCGGCAGCGGAAGGCCTTGAGTCCCTCGAAGGCCTGTTGACCATAATTGAGTCCCGTTGCTGCCAGATGAACCGCTACTGTGGGATCGGCACACAACTCAGGCTTGCTCCACTCCCCCTTAGAGTAATAGCTCCGTACGTTATAGTCCGTCGGATAGTAACCGAAAGTCAGTGACTCCCAGTCGGTCTCTTCTTGTGGCATTGCTTTGCTCTCTTGCTCTTACTTCGCTTTCTTTGTTGTACCGGTGCGCTTGGCCGGTTTTTCTGCTCTTAGCTTATGGAGCTCCTCCTGCAGCGCGGTGATCTCCTCGCCCTGATTCTCGATCGTCTTGAGGAGGGCATTGAGTTCCTCATTCTCGATCGAGCTGGGATACTCCTCCTCCACGCGAAGGTGGAAGTCACTGAGCACATTCATATAGTTATTGAAGGCGTCGTAGGGGCTGGTGTAGGGGCTGTAGAGACCGGAGTCTTTATTCTCCATATCTGTGGACATGTAGAGGAAGTGGTCGCTGCTCTGGAGATAGGTCCAGTCCTGCTTGATCCGCCTATTGCCGCTCATACGTGTCCGCTCAGTCCACTCTACCAGCTTTCCGAAGGACTCCTGCTGGAGGACATTGCCGAGCCAGGACTTGGTCGTCTTCTCCTCCTCAGACCAGGAGATGGTGTCGAGGACACTAATCTCATCCTCCGGCTGAAGCTGCGCAAAGACCTCGGACGGCGTCGCCATCTCCAGCCCGGCACGGTCGATGTACTCCGGTAGCGCGCGGAAGAAGTCAAAGATCCCCGACGAGGCGGGACAGAGATTGCCCAGTACGTCGTAGCTCATGTCGAGGTAGGTCACCTGCTCCCCCTTGCCCCGGTCAGCGAGCCAGGAGGCATACTTGTCCGCCGTCAGCGGATACTCATCCCAGCTCTGATCGCAGAAGCGCCGAGAGAGATCCTCCGATAGTGCGGCGTGCCGCATCAGGAGATGGAGCTCAGGCACCACCGCACTCTGGTAGACGAAGTCGGGACTCTTCCACCCCAGCACATGCTTAGCGCCCTCGGTGAGCATCCCATGGAATCCCATCTCTGCCACTGCCAGTGCGATGTCATCATCGTAGAGGAGCTCTGTATTGCGCAGCACCTTAGGCTCGTAGTTGAATATCGCCTTGAGGGCCGTGACATGCATCCCCACCTGACCCTTAAACTCCGCCTTAGACGGTGCCAGAGAGGAGAGACTGTGGGCGTAGGGCTCTGCCAGGAGCTCCACACACCCCGTCTCGGTGAGCTTACGGAAGCTGTCGATCAGCTCCGGCGTGTACATCTCGATCTGGTCCAGAGCGGTGCCGGAGATGGCGAAGGCGACTTTCACCTTGCCCTTAGTCTGCTGGATCAGGTCGTAGATCATCTGATTAGCCGGCAGATAGGATCGCTCAGCTGCGGATCTCATGTACTGCTCATTGAGGAAGTCGTCGAAGTAGTAGTGGTCGTTGCCTATGTCGAAGAATCGGTAGCGCTTCAGACGGAAGGGTTGATGCAGCTGGAAGACGAGGCAGAGTTTTTTCTTATCCATGGTGAGAACTTTATCTATCGGGGAGGTTATTCATAAGAGGTATCGAGGGTATCATCGTCCGAGGACCTGATCATAGAGACCGCGTATCTTGAGCGCCACATTATCCCACGTGATCCCGGCCACCTCGTCCAACCCTCTCTGAGAGAGGAGGTCGTGAAGTGCCGGATAGGTGACGAGGGCGTACATCGCATCCGCCATCGCATCGACATCCCAGTAGTCGAGCTTGATCGCGTAGGTGAGTATCTCGGAGCAGCCGGACTGCTTGGAGATGATACAGGGGACGCCGCACTGCATTGCCTCGAGGGGAGTAATGCCAAAGGGCTCCGACACCGAGGGCATCACGTAGACGTCGCTGGCATGGTACACCTCATACACCTGACGACCCTTCATGAAGCCGGTGAAGTGGAAGCGGTCCGAGATGCGCTTCTCCGCCACGAGACGGATCATCTCATCCATCATATCTCCGCTGCCGGCCATCACGAAGCGGACGTCTCGCTTCTTAGCCAGCACTCGTGCTGCCGCCTCGACGAAGTACTCCGGTCCCTTCTGCATCGTCAGACGACCGAGGAAGGTGATCACCTTATCCTTTACGCCCCTCTTGTCTGGGATATTGAGGATCGACTCCTCGAGCGGGATCACGGCATTGTGTACGGCTGTCACCTTGGCGGGATCCTGATGATACTTCTCGATCACCGTCCTGCGGGTCAGTTCGCTCACACACATGATATGATCGGCATGGTCCATACCGTCCTTCTCTATGGCATAGACGGTAGGATTGACATTACCGCGGCTGCGATCGAAGTCGGTAGCGTGTACATGGATCACCAGTGGCACCCCAAGGACCTGCTTGGCGTGGATACCTGCAAGATAGGTGACCCAGTCGTGGGCATGGATCAGGTCGTAGTGGTCGGCTCTGGCGATCACGCCGGTGACGATGGAGTAGTTATTGATCTCGTCGATCAGGTTGTCCCCATACTTCCCGGAGAACTCGATACACCCTATATCGTCCGTCAGCATATACCTGAAGTCCGCATAGATATGGTCCCTCAGGTGGTAGTACATATCCGGACTCATCACGCGACCGATCCGCTGCTCGAGATACTCTCTCGAGGGGTCCTGGTAGACGATCGGCACCTCACTGGCACCGATGATCCTCATATAAGAGGTGTCCTCATCTCCGGACGGAGCGGGCAGCACCAGGGTAATGTCCATATCCTTCTGCGAGGAGAGCCCCTTCGTGATGCCGTAGGTAGCAGTCCCGAGACCTCCGGAGATATGAGGGGGAAACTCCCAGCCAAGCATAAGTGCTTTCATACGATTTCTGTCTTGCTAATGGTGCTTAATCCTTGCGCTCTTCCGTCACTGCGGCCTCCTCATCCGCACCGCCCCGACCCTGATCAGGCGAGGACGAGTGGTGAGAGGTCATGCTGAGGAAGGAGTCATAGAGGTCTCCCTCCTCGTCCCAGATACTCTTGTACTCCACCATACGATTGACGATGCGGAGGATGGCGGAGACGCTCATCATGAAGGAGAGGTCGCTCCGTCCCCTGTAGGGCGGGGTGCCGTCATAGATCTCGGAGATGGTACCGATGCCATTGAGACTGAGCTCTTCCTCAAAGGGGATCAGCATCCGATCGACGAAGAAGAGACCGGTACGCTTGAAGAGCTTCAGATAGGCACTGAGGTAATAGTAAAGTGTCCACGGCCACGCTCCGCCCTGTACATAAGCGTAGTAGCGCTCCCTCTGATTGCCGCCTGAGAAGCCCTTATAGAGCGGACTGACGGGTGAGAGCGAGCGAAGTCCCTTGGGCGTCAGCAGCTCCTTGGTCACATAGTCGAGGACGGACCGCTGCAGCTTGCGCGACATGGGCGAGTAGGTCAGTCCCACAGCGATGATCTGACTCGGGCGAACGCTCCAGTCGAGTGGACGACCGTCGGCCACATAGTCGAGCAGGTAGCCGTGCTCATTGACAAAGGTCCGGATAAAGCTCTCACGCACCTGATCAATCAGCTCCGTCACCTCCTCATCCCCCTGCAGGTCGTAGAGGAAGCGATAGAAGCAGAGGGCATTATACCAGAGAGCATTGTACTCCACTATATAGCCCCGTCGATCCACGACCGCTGCGCCGTCGAGCATGGTTCCCATCCAGGTGATCGGCCGACGATCCTCACCCGGGTCAGCATACAGCAGCCCGTTTCGTCTCATCTGTAGTAGGGGTACCCGTCCCTCCCGTATGTACCGGATCACTCGGCGGAGGGTCTCCCCATACCGCTCCCGCGTCTCCTCCTTACCGACCCAGCGATAGTAGTCCTGGATCGCATTGGCAACCCAGAGCAGGCTGTCCGGCTGCCAGATATCCTCGATCACCGGGTCCTCCACTCCCTCATCCATATAGGACCAGATCGCCGGCAGAGCCGTGTCCATCACCTTGTGATAGATCTCCGGCTCGCCGATGCCGAAGCTGCACGAGGTGAGCCCCACCATCTGGTCTCTCAGGCGGACGCCATACCAGGGGTATCCTGCCTTGAGGTAGGACTTACCCGGACGGGGCTCGTAGTAAAATTGCCTTGCTGAGCGTCTAAGACAGGTGGCAAAGGTGTCCGCCACACCGTAGCTCCGGAGTGCCTCCTCGAAGGTCTCCTCCAGCGTCTCCGGATCTATCGCACAGTCTGACGCCGAGAGGATGATATCCTCGCCTCGCCGGATACTTAGGGAAAAGTGTCCCGGGACCGGCAGATCCTCCACGCAGGCATTCCCTCGCTCCGCCTCTCGGTCGTAGAAGAAGTCCCGATACCAGGTCGGCTCCTGATGCCAGACCGCATCGTGCCTGGAGAGCTGCAGATAGAGTCGCGGCATCCCCTTATAGAGACTGAGAGAGACGCCCTGATCCTCATCGGTATAGCTCCAGTCGATCTTGTCATTGACATGAGTCATCTCCTTTACTGTGCGAAAGGCAAGCATCGGCATCAGTCGCAGGGTCGTAGCTGAGTGCGCCTCCAGGAGACGATAGCGGATCAGCAGCTGATTGATCTTGGACGAGAAGACGATCTCCTTAGAGAGGACGACCCCTCCTACACGGTAGATCGTGCGAGGGCACTCCTCGACAGAGAACTCGCGGATATACTTGTGCCCATTTGGGCTCAAGGTTCCGTCATGATACTTATGCACAGCGAGGTGAAACTCCGCCCCGTGCTGGATCACCGTCTCATCCATCGACGAGAGGAGGACGGTGGGATCGGGACCGCTCTCCGACGGCACCACCAGCAGCCCGTGATACTTACGCGTATTGCATCCCACGACCGAAGAGCAGTGGTAGGCTCCACGGCTATTGGCATGAAGAAGCTCCCGGGGAAGCGCAGTCCCCAAGTTGGTCATTATGCGACGATCAAACTTCTGATAACTCATATACTCTGCTACATTCCTGACGTGGTCTGCCATCCGGCACTCCTTAAGTACTTCTCCTCCTCTGCATCACTCTATTGCCTCTGCCGAGTCAGGAGATACCCCTCCCATCCCCAAATATACAAACATTTTGGGTTACGACCCCATTTTCCACGACTTTAACTAAAATGAGATCGGTAGGTAGATAAGTCAAGTGCCTCTCACAGCCATTCACCATCCGCTCTGACCGCTCTACACGCCCTACAGAGCCGTGAGGTGGAACAAAAAAAGTCAGCCATCCATACCATAATAAATAGGGTGCAAGGTGAAGGTCACCCCCCATACTGAAGCATACAAAAGATGTCAGAGAACAGCAGCCGAAATACCCCCTCCCCTCAGGGGATTATCTATTACCGGTATTAGTGTCGACTGATACCGGTAATAGTCTTCACTAATACCGGTAATAGATCGGGGGCTCATTTTGCTTATTATGATTAACTTTGCACACGCAAAAAACAGAAAATGGATAAGGCAATGGAATCAGCATGGGAGGCAGTCTGGTCCTCCGGCACACCGATCCAGACGATATTACTACTCTGCACAGTCTGTGCGATCGGGGTCTATCTGGGCAAGGCTAAGATCAAGGGATTTACTCTGGGAGTGACGTGGGTATTCTTCGTCGGCATCCTCTTTGCGCACTTCGGTGCGCGAGCCAATGCGGATATGCTGCGAGTGATCCAGGACTTCGGCCTGATACTCTTTATATACGCTCTCGGCGTGCAGGTGGGGCCGGGCTTTGTCACTTCCTTCCGTCAGCATGGCGTGTGGCTCAATCTCTGGGGGCTTGTACTGATCGCCGGGGGCTTTGCGATACTCTTTATCCTCCTCGAGACGACAGGACTGGATCTCTCGGGACTCATAGGGACGCTCTCCGGAGCTGTGACCAATACCCCTGCGATGGCAGCGGCACAGCAGGCTGCGACGACGGCGCTCTCGGATCCGGCAGAGGTGCTTCGGTCGACGAGTGACATGGCGATCGCCACGGCGATCACCTACCCGATGGGTGTGGTGGGAGTGATCCTGGTGCTGGCTCTGCTCAAGCGTCTCTTCCCCTCCAAGACCCGCCAGCACTCGACTCTGGTGGATCACGAGTCGCAGCACACGGCGCGGGAGTACGTGGTCTCCAATCCTGCCCTCGACGGACAGAAGATGAGCAGCCTCCAGGAGATACTCGGCGGACACTTCGTGGTGTCGAGGATCTTCCGCGACGGCGAGTACATCACCCCCACCAATGACACGCTGCTCCACAGGGGAGACCACCTCCGAGTCGCCAGCGAGCGGGGAGATGTGGAGCGGCTCACCTACCTCTTCGGCACCGTGGAGGATAGAGATGAGGAGCTGAAGTGGGACAATGACCACGACCCGCTGGTGATGCAGCGTCTCCTGGTGACGAAGGAGTCCTGCAATGGTATGAAGCTGAGTCAGCTGAGGATCCGTAGTCGCTTCGACGTCAATATCACTCGTGTCACCCGAAACGGGATGGAGCTGGTGGCCCGCCCCAATCTCCGGCTCCATATGGGCGACCGCCTCAGCGCCGTCGGTCGTGAGAAGGATATCAAGGAGCTGGCTGCCGTGGTGGGCAACGAGCTGAAGCCTCTGGACACACCCTATGTGGTCTCGATCTTCCTCGGCATAGCACTGGGATGCCTCCTCGGTATGATCCCCCTCTATCTGCCGGGACTGGCGGCACCACTGAGACTTGGTCTCGCCGGAGGACCGATCATCGTCGGGATCCTGATGGGAGCCTATGGCCCTCGCTTCAAGATGAATACCTACATCACGACGAGCGCCAATCTGATGCTCCGCAACCTTGGGCTCGCACTCTTCCTCGGCGGTCTGGGGCTCAGCAGCGGTCAGCACTTCTGGGAGATGCTGGTGGATGGTCCCGGCCTGGAGTGGTTTGCCTGGGGTACCGTCATGACGATCGTGCCTACGCTGATCGTCGGGATCGTGGTACTCAAGTGGACCAATATGTCGTACAATGTCGCCTCCGGGATGCTCACCGGTGCAATGGCCAACCCCATGGCACTCAGTCTCGTCAGCGGAGGGGAGGACGACGATGATGATCCGACGATCAGCTACGCCACGGTCTACCCTCTGGCGATGTTTGCCCGAGTGATCCTGAGCCAGCTGGTGGTGGGGCTCTTCCCCGGGCTGCTCTGAGGAGGGTAAAAGTTGGCTGCGTAAGACTTGTAAGATTCAGAAAATCGTCCTACCTTTGCAGAGCAAAAGAGGGAGGGCGGAAATGCTTGAATAGCTCAGTTGGTTAGAGCATCTGACTGTTAATCAGAGGGTCCTTGGTTCAAGTCCAAGTTCAAGCGCCAGACGATAAGTCACAGAGCGACGAAGGGTAAGTCTACCTTTTGTCGCTTTCTTTGTATACCATTTTCCACCTAACCGCTATTTTTTATTCCTAATGCCGAGCAGGGATAGGTTAATCATCTGTAAGGGTCGGACGAAAGCGGGCATAGTATTTGCAAAGTGTTAATTAGCCAATGTCTGACTATTGAATGGGAGCGGTTTAATCCGTTTATTTGTCAGGGAAATGAAGAAAAGAGATTAAATATAGATGCGTATGAAAGCAAAAGAAATCATCCTCACAAGCGCACTGGTGATCGCCTGCTCGACGCTTAGCGCGATCGGCGGGGTGGCGATCGTGAAGCATGCCGATCAGCCATCCGGAGAGACCTACGAGACTACCGAACCGGCGAAGTCATCCAGAGCCTATATGGCCTCCACACCACCCAACTTCGTAGAGGTGGCTGAGCAGACGATCGATGGCGTCGTCAATATCCGGACGGAGAAGGCCGTCCGCATGGCTCAACAGAGATTCTTCGATCCATTTGAGTTCTTCTTCGGGATCCCCTCCCAGCGCGATCCTCGGCAGGGGAGACAGCAGCGGCAGGAGATGCCCAAGCAGGTGGAGATCGGATCGGGCGTCATCATCAGCAAGGACGGCTACATCGTCACCAATAATCACGTGATCGATGGGGCGGACGATGTCTATGTCACGACAAATAACAACGAGGAGTATAAGGCTAAGGTAATCGGCACAGATCCCTCCACCGACCTGGCACTGATCAAGGTCGATGCCGGTAAGGAGCTGACCGCAATCCCCTTCGGCAACAGCGATGACCTGCGTGTCGGTGAGTGGGTGCTGGCGATCGGAAACCCATTCAACCTCCGCAGTACAGTGACCGCCGGGATCGTGAGCGCTAAGGGGCGTGCTGCCGGGAGCGGTCAGGGATCACTCCAGGTGGGCTCCTTCATCCAGTCTGACGTGGCGGTGAATCCGGGCAACTCCGGCGGAGCGCTGGTCAATATGGCAGGCGAGCTGATCGGGATCAATACGATGATCTACTCCAGCACCGGTAACTACGCCGGGATCTCCTTTGCCATCCCCACCTCCATCGTACACAAGGTGGTCGGTGATCTCAAGGAGTATGGCACTGTGCAGCGTGCCGTACTGGGGATCGCAGGCACCAACATCACCTCCGCCGCCACGGAGAAGTATGACCTCAAGGTCTCTCAGGGAGCACTGATCATGGAGGTGGCTGACCGCAGCACCGCCAAGCAGGCGGGCCTCAAGGAGGGAGACGTGATCACCGCCATCGACGGGCACAGCATCTCGACGATGTCGGATCTCCAGGAGACCATCTCCACACATAAGCCGGGAGATAAGGTACGCGCCTCAGTCGATCGTAAGGGTAAGTCTCTCACTCTCGATATGGTGCTGAAGAATAGCGAGGGGAATACCGAGGCTGTCACCCGCATCGACGAGAGCTCGATAGGTGCTGCCTTCCTCGAGCTGACGGACAAGGAGATGAGCGACCTGGGCGTCTCCTATGGAGTCAAGGTGGTAGGCGTGGACAGGGACGGAAAGTTCTTCCGCGCCGGCATCCGCAAGGGAGACGTGATCCTCGCGGTGAATAACCTCCGAGTGAGCAAGAAGGAGGATGTCGACAAGATCGTGAGCGAAGTCGTATCCGGCAGCAGCGACAAGGTGCTCTTCGTCAAGCTGATCAATACCAACGGCCGCATCAATTACGTAGCGGTAGATCTGCGAGACTGATCACGCTCTGACAGATCATAATAGGCGCACCCCGGTGGATGATTGTCCGCCGGGGTGCGCTGCCTTCTCCTCATCGGCTCCGGGGATGCATATGGAAGAAAACTCTATATTTGTAAGACAAAATGAAGAGAGCAGGTACCATAAGTGTCCATCTGGCGGGGATCCTACTGATCCTCTCCCTGCTGTCTGCTTGCCATGGAGCGAAGCAGCCGCAGCAGGAGGAGCTCGCCGCCGTCCTCGACAGTCTGGACCTCTTAGTCGACCGACGAGCCCACTTTACCGATCTCAAGGAGGCTCGCCTCGGCGACCTGCGTAGTCAGCTGGCTGTGGTGGAGGAGGGTCCCGTAGAGCAGCGATACAGCACGACGCTGGAGCTGGCGCAGGAGTACCGACCCTTCCGCTTCGACTCGGCACTCTACTTCTCCAAGCAGGCTCTGGAGCTGGGGCATCAGCTGCCCGGAGCTGCCGCTGCCCGTGCTGCCGCGATAGAGATCGCCTACTGCTACCTCTCGGCGGGGCTCTTCCTGGAGGCGCATGAGACGATCGGCTCGATAGAGACCGACGATATGTCAGACGAGGAGGCAACGGCGGTCCACCTCCTCCGGATGAAGTACTTCCTCGACCTGGCGGAGTACAATGACCACAACGATGATATGGCGCACCGCTACCGGGAGGAGGGCATCCGAGAGGCAGACCTGGCTCTATCGCTCTCTCCCGAGGGGTCGCACGATCACTACTTTGCTCAGATCCACAAGCAGCTTCACCTCCACCGCTACCGCGAGGCACTATCCACGATCGACAAGGTACTTCAACTAAAGTCTATCACCGACCGCGACCGAGCGATCCTGCTCTCCCTCAAGGGAAGTGCCGCCACGGAGCTGGGTGACGAGCGGATGGCTATGGAGGCACTTGCCCGCTCCGCCGGATATGACCTCATCACCGGGACGCATGAGACCACCTCCCTCGCCCGCCTCGCTGGCCTGCTCTACCGCACGGGGGAGATCGACCGGGCGGCGAGCTACATCGATCTCGCGATGCAGGATGCCAATTACTACGACGCGAAGCACCGCAAGATGGCAGTCGGGGACATCCGCCCACTGATCGAGCAGAGCAAGCTGAGACATCTCGACCTGCGCCGCCGACAGATGACCATATATACAGTAGTGGCCTCGCTCCTCTGCCTGCTGCTGATCTCAGCCATCGTGGTGATCATCCTCCAGATGCGCCACCTACGCCGCGCAACGACGCAGATAGAGAGGGCCAATAGCGCACTACGAGTCTCCAATGAGCGACTCGAGGAGGCCAATGCGATCAAGGACGAGTACATCGGCTCCTCCTTCTACAGACAGGGTGCCTACATACACGAGCAGGAGGAGCTCTACCGCTTTATCCTGAAGCGCTTAGAGAGCAAGCAGTACGATGCGATCCGCAAGCGGATTCGTCAGAGCGAGGTGGTGCGGGAGCGGAAGGATATGTATGCCGACTTCGACGAGACCTTTACCCATCTCTTTCCCACATTTGTCACGGAGTATAATGCACTCTTCCCGCCCGAGGAGCAACAGACGCTTCTACCGGGCGACCCGCTGACACCGGAGATGAGGATCTTCGCCCTGATCCGCGTCGGGATCTCCAAGACGGAGCAAGTGGCTCACTTCCTCAATTACTCCGTCAATACAATCAACACCTACAAGACGAGGGTCAAGAATAAGTCCCTCGTAGAGAATAAGGACTTCGAGGGCGAGATCATGAAGATCGGAAGATCAAGATAGACCTCCTCGGGAAGGAAATGTGGGTAAAATGAGACCTCCTCCCCCAGGGCTGACGTTTTTGGACTTACCCAAGGTCTCACCTGGCAAAAGGGCGACGACCCCTAAGGGATCGGGCGGGCACTGTAAAACTCAAGTGAGTCAGCCCCCAAACTAAACCCGGTATTAGTCATCACTATTACCGGGTTTAGTGATCACTAATACCGGGTTTAGAATTCACCGAACTCTGACGAGCATCAGATAGTTTACTGTAAAGCTCAAATGCGTCAGCCCTGCCTCCTTCCCCTCTAAATAGACCATACTGAGGTTATATTTATGGGTTAATCAAATTAATTAGATAGCTAATACTCAGCACACTACAACCCATATAGGCTTGTACACCCTTATATTCTTTTAGTGTTAGTTGGCAGACTGCTCTGATGGGGCGAATTTTGTGTCAGAAATCATTTGAGGATCGGCTCCTCCCATTGCCTTGGAGTCGCCTCATTGCCTTCGGCCACATTTTTATACTCCATAATATATAAGCAGTCATGAAACCACGTACGCTTATCCTCTCCCTGCTCCTTGCGCTGACGGTCTCGATCGGAACCGCCGGAGCACAAGAGGTCCTCAAGTCCCCTGATGGCAACCTCACCCTCACCTTCCACCTCGGAAGCAAGGGCGAGCCGATGTATCGCCTCGACTATGGCGACAAGCCGGTCGTGCGGGACAGCCACCTAGGCTTCTACCTCAAAGATCACGAGGACGGTGACCTCGTCTCTGCCTTTGAGCAGCAGGGCGATGCCGTCCGCTCCACCTTCGATGAGACCTGGACGCCGGTCTGGGGCGAGGTGAGCACGATCCGCAACCACTACAATGAGATGCTCATCCACCTGCGTCAGTCCGATAATGGGCGGGCGATGGACCTCCGCTTCCGCCTCTTCGATGACGGCATGGGGCTGAGGTACGAGTTCCCCGACCAGGATCGCCTGATCTACTTTACGGTAAAGGAGGAGGCAACCGAGTTTGCTATGGCGGGCGATCACACCGCCTTCTGGATCCCGGGCGACTACGACACAGAGGAGTACAACGTCACCGAGTGCCGTCTCAGCGAGATTCGCAGCCGGTACGACGAGGCGCACATCCACAACGCCTCTCAGCAGGACTTCTCCAAGACCGGAGTACAGACCCCACTGCAGTTGAAGGCTGACAATGGGCTCTACATCAATATCCACGAGGCAGCGCTGATCGACTTCCCGGCACTCAATCTGGAGCTGGACGACAAGGCTATGGTCTTCCACGCCCACCTCACACCGGACGCTCAGGGAAGCAAGGGACATGTGCAGACCGCATTCAATACCCCCTGGCGTACAATCATCGTCAGCGATGATGCGCGGGACATCCTCGCGAGCAAGCTGATCTATAACCTCAATGACCCCTGCAAGATCGAGGACACCTCCTGGATCAAGCCCATGAAGTACATGGGCGTCTGGTGGGAGATGATCACCGGCAAGAGCACCTGGGCTTACACCGATGACCTCCACAGCGTCCACCTCGACCAGCTTCGTCACCCCCTACCCCGACTTTGACATCGAGGAGATCCACCGCTACGCCAAGGAGAAGGGGATCAAGATGCTGATGCACCACGAGACCTCCAGCTCGATCCGCAACTATGAGCGTCACCTGGATGCCGCCTTTGACCTGATGAAGAAGTACGACTACCCGGGCGTCAAGACCGGCTACGTCGGTGACATCGTCCCCCACGGGGAGTACCACTACGGTCAGTGGCTGGTCAATCACTACCTCTATGTGGTGAAGAAGGCAGCCGAGCGACAGATTATGGTCAATGCGCACGAGTCGGTCCACATGACCGGACTGAGCCGCACTTATCCCAACCTTCTCTCTCAGGAGTCGGCCAAGGGGCAGGAGTTCCAGACCGGTGGTAATCCCGCCAACCACCTCACCCTACTTCCCTTTACCCGCCTCATCGGTGGTCCTATGGACTACACGCCGGGGATCCTGATGATGGACCTCAGCCGACTCAATCCGGACAACCACAATGTCGTCCGCACTACCGTCTGCAATCAGCTCGGCAGCTACCTCACGATGTACACGCCGCTCCAGATGGCAGCTGACCTGCCCGAGCACTACGAGGAGCGGATGGATGCCTTCGAGTTTATCGAGAAGGTGCCGGTCGACTGGAGCGACAGCAAGTACCTCGAGGCGGAGCCGGGACGCTACATCACCGTAGCACGTAAGGACAAGGACAGCGAGGACTGGTACATCGGAAGCGTCAGCGGAGTAGACCGTACGACGAAGATCAGACTCGACTTCCTCACCCCGGGTAAGAAGTACGTCGCCAAGGTATGGCAGGATGGCAAGAAGGCTCACTACCTGACCAACCAGTACGACTATACCATCACGGAGAAGAAGGTGTCCTCCAAGAGCACCCTCACCCTGCACGAGGTGGAGGGTGGAGGCTTCGCCGTGATCCTCTCTGAGATCAAGTAAATCCCTTAACCCCATATCTAAGTATGAATAAGAATAGCAGTATACTCAAGCAGGCTCTGCGACTACTCGCCCTAATGGTGGTGGTCAGTGGGAGTGCACTATCTGCTCTCGCCCAGTCGATACACGCCCACGGCGTAGTGGTCGACGTGGAGGGCACGCCTCTCCCCGGTGTCACCGTGCGGGTGACCGACAAGACGGGGCAGGGGACGATCACCGATGCAGACGGGAACTTCTCCCTTCAGGTCGATAAGTCCGATCGTCTCACCTTTACATACATCGGTTTCGTCGATCAGACGATTGCCGTAGCAGACCAGACCTTCCCCCTTCGCCTTGTCCTCCACGAGGACTCCGAGCTCCTCGACGAGGTGGTGGTGATCGGCTATGGATCGGTGCAGAAGAAAGATCTCACCGGGTCCATCACCACGATCTCCAGCAAGGACTTCCAGAAGGGCGCCATCTCCACCCCGGACCAGCTCATCACCGGCAAGATCGCCGGTGTGCAGATCGTCCCCGGCGGCGGAGGTCCCGGCTCAGGCTCCACGATACGCATCCGTGGTGGTGCCTCGCTCAATGCCTCCAATGACCCACTGATCGTCATCGACGGCGTGCCTATGGAGGGTGGCACACTCCCCGGAGCACCGAGTGCACTTAGCTCCATCAACCCTGCTGACATCGAGTCAATGAATGTCCTCAAGGACGCCTCAGCCACAGCCATCTACGGCTCCAGAGCATCCAATGGCGTGATCATCATCACGACGAAGAAGGGCAGCCTCGGACAGCCACTACGCGTACAGGCAACCACCCGCTTCTCCGTCTCCACCCCTCGTAAGTACGTCGATGTCTACACAGGCGACGAGATCCGCGAGATCGTGAAGAAGAGTGGCGATGCGAAGTATATCGCCATGCTTGGCAAGGAGAATACCGACTGGCAGAAGGAGATCTACCAGACCGCCTTTGGTACGGACAATAACGTCAGCATCAGTGGCGCCACCTCCTGGCTCCCCTACCGCATGTCTGTAGGTTACTACAACGAGAAGGGGATCCTCAAGACGGACCACATGCAGCGCGTCACCGGCGACCTCAGCCTATCGCCCCACTTCCTCAATGACGACCTCACCGTAACGCTGAATGTCAAGGGCTCCCACACCCGCAACCGTTACGCCGACAAGGGCGCCATCGACGGCGCAGTCCGCATGGATCCGACGCAGCCGATTATGTCTGATGATGCGGTCTACAAGCCCTTTGGCGGCTACTGGTTCCTCACGGGTGAGGGAACTGATGGGCAGGTGATCCCTCGCTCGCAGGCGCCTCGTAATCCCCTTGCCCTCCTGATGGAGAAGGATGACCGTGGTACCACCAATCGCATCATCGCCAACTCGATGATCACCTACAAGGTCCCCTTCATCAAGGGACTGAGCATGAACCTCAACCTGGCCTACGACTATGGCGTGGGGCACGGCACCGTCTACATCCCCACCACAGCGCCGCTCAATGAGTACACCAATCAGGTGATCGGCAAGGGCGGTCTCGACAACCGGTACCGTCAGGAGAAGACGAATAAGCTCCTCGACTTCTACGTCAATTATAAGGTGGAGTCTGACGCCCTCCTCGGTGCTCTTGACGTGATGGCGGGCTACTCCTACCAGGACTGGCTCACCAAGGATTACAAGTACGCCGACAAGACCGCCGGAGGGATCGAGTACAATAAGCCGGTCTTCCCCTACGATATGCCGAGGAATACCCTCGTCTCCTTCTATGGTCGTGTCAATTACTCTCTCCTCGACCGCTACCTCATAACAGCGACGGTTCGTACCGACGGATCCTCCCGCTTCGCACCCGAGTATCGCTGGGGTATCTTCCCCTCCGTCGCTCTGGCATGGAAGATCAAGGAGGAGTCCTTCCTCAAGGATGTGGAGGCCGTCAGCGACCTCAAGCTCCGTCTCGGCTATGGTATGACCGGTCAGCAGGACGGTATCGCCAACTACAGCTATCAGCCGGTCTACTATCTCAGCGGCAATCAGTCGAAGTACCTCTTCGGAGATAAGTGGTACAATATGTACAAGCCTGCCGCCTACGATGCCGAGATCAAGTGGGAGCAGACCGCTACCTCCAATGTCGGTCTCGACTACGGCTTCCTCAATGGTCGCCTCTACGGTTCGATCGACCTCTACGTCAAGCACACCAAGGATCTGCTCAATGAGATCCCGATCCCGGCAGGGGCCAACTTCTCCAATAAGCTCCTCACCAACATCGGCTCCATGACCAACAAGGGAGCTGAGCTGTCGGTGAACTATATCCCGATCGAGACTAAGGACTGGAATTGGGTGCTCAACTTCAACGCCACCTACAACAAGACCGAGATCACTCAGCTGACTCAGGTCGAGGATCCCACCTACCTCGGTGCTGAGGTGGGCGGTATCAATGGTGCCACCGGCAACTACGCCCAGATCCACTCCGTCGGCTATGCGCCCTACTCCTTCTTCGTCCACAAGCAGGTGTATGATGAGCAGGGTAAGCCCATTGAGGGGACACACGACTATAGTGCGTCCGGCTTTATCAATAAGCACTACCTCTCCGACTACTACGTCCGAGATGCCTCCTTCCTCAAGATGGACAATCTGACCCTAAGCTACGACTTCGGTCGCCTCTTCCACGACAGCGTAGGGATCAACCTCGGTGCGACGGTGCAGAATGTCTTCACCCTCTCCTCCTACAAGGGCATTGACCCGGAGGTCTCCGGTGGGATCGACCACCAGTTCTATCCCATTCCCCGCACCTACTCTCTTAGTCTGGGTCTCACCTTTTAAGTCATGCAAAAGATTATGAAGACTACTACCATACTCATCTCTACCCTACTCACGGGGCTATTACTCGCCTCCTGCGTCCGTGATCTCGACCGGATGCCGACGAATGACGTGACCGGCACCAAGGTCTTTGCCACCGAGGAGGGCACCCGTCAGGCTTTTGCCAAGGTCTACGGCGCCTGGGCACTCACGGAGGGTGACGTCGCCGGCATCGACGACGGATTTACAGGCTTTACCAGAGCCTTCTTCAATCTCCAGGAGCTCCCAACGGACGAAGCCAAGTGTGCCTGGAACGACGAGGCAGTCAAGGGGCTGAGCGACGGCACTTGGGACGCTACTACCGGCTTCGTCGCCGGAGCCTACTACCGCTCCATCATCCAGATCAAGTATGCCAATGAGTTTCTCGCCAACGTGGGCAGCTCACCCCTCAAGCCAGAGGAGAAGGAGCTGATGAAGGCGGAGGCGCGCTTCGTCCGCGCCTTCCAGTACTGGGTGCTGATGGATCTCTACGGCGATGTGCCCTTCATCACCGAGCAGGACCCGACCGGGAAGACCGCTCCTAAGAAGATCGCCCGAAAGGAGCTCTACGACTACGTCGTCTCGGAACTGAGGGCGGTAGAACCGCTCCTCAAGCCTGCCGGTCAGCAGGTCTATGGGCGTGCCGGCCAGGCTGCTGCACAGGCGTTGCTCGCCCGCGTCTACCTCAATGCCGAGGTCTACACCGGCACCGCTCACTACGCTGAGGCGGCAGAGTATGCGGAGAAGGTGATCGCCGCCGGCTACAAGCTCCACCCGAGATATAAGGATCTCTTCGGAGCGGACAACGACAAGTTTACCGACGAGATCATCCTCGCTGTCCCGACGGATGGGCAAAACGCCCAAAGTTGGTCAGGTGCCACCTTCTTCGTCTCCGCCTCATATAATGGCGATATGCTCAAGGTACTGCAGGAGAAGGGAATCCTCAGCAGCATCGGCACCAATGAGACGTGGGGCGGTAATAGATCCACCCCTACCTTTGCCAAACTTTTCAGCGAAGAGGACAGTCGCAACCTGCTCCTTGTACCTCATCTATGCCGAGTGTGCTGCACGTGGAGCTGCCGACAAGGGCAAGGGACTGGACTATCTCAATCAGATCCGCAGCCGCGCCGGCATCGCACCGGCAGGCAGCCTCGAGCTCTCACAGATCATCGACGAGCGCGGGCGCGAGCTCTACTGGGAGGGTCACCGCCGTACCGACCTGATCCGCTTCGGACTCTTCACCTCCGGCAGCCATCTCTGGGAGTGGAAGGGTGGAAAAGCCTCCGGTGCAGCGATGACTGCCGACAGGCTGCTCTACCCCATCCCTGCCTCTGATGCGCTCGCCAATCCTAACCTTCGTCCCCAAAGCAAATGACTCAGACCATGAATAGAATATACCACTTGGCATCTGCGACTCTCGTCGCCCTCATCCTCTCCCTCGTGGCGGGATGTAGCACCGAAGATCCGATGGAGAGCTTTGATGCCGTCCTCTCCTCCAAGTCTCCCGCCGTGCTCGATCGGCCCGCCTCCTCAGAGCTGACGATCACCCCCGAGAGCACCGGCACGCTCGACCTGAGCTGGAGCGCCGCCAAGTACGGCGACAAGATCCCCGCCACCTACACCGTCATCCTCTCCCGCTCAGGGAGCGAGAAGCGGATCGACATTCCGGTACCCGCCGGCGCACGTCAGATCTCTATCCCACTCCAGCAGCTCAATAAGCGACTCGTCACCGAGCTGGAGATGGAGGGCGACACTCCGGGCAAGGTCTCCGTTACGGTGGAGGCACTTCCTCTGGCCGACAAGGGCAACGACCACGCCCTCGAGACCTACAGGACCACCTCGGCGCCGCTGGAGCTGACCATCACTCCCTTCTTTGCCTCCGTCCGTCCCGACCTCTACTTCATCGTGGGGGACCTCAGCGGCAGAGACGGCGCTCCTGTATGGAAGAATGACAATACCGATCACCTCTTCTTCGCCGACGACAATAGCGCCCTCACCTACCACTACGACGGGTACCTCAAGGCCGGTGCCGCCTTTAAGATCTTCCCCGAAGCCAGCATCGGATCGTGGGACAACGTCCTCGGGATGAAGGAGGGCAAGCTTGACGTTAGCGGAGGAAATATCGAACTCCCCGCCAGCTCCCCTGCCGGGTACTATCGGATCACGCTGACCGTCAATAGGGGTAAGCTCGATCCCGCTCAGGCATCCGTCACCTTTGCCCCCATTGATGTCTCCGCCAAGCCGATCCTCAGCAAGGTCGGTATCATCGGCACCGCCGGCATCGACTGGGATCACGACCTCTTCCTCGAGCAGTCGGGGACCGAGCCACATCTCTGGATCGGCAGAGAGATCGTGCTGAAGGAGGGCGAATTTAAGCTTCGCGCCAATGCTGCCTGGAGCACCAACTGGGGCGGTCAGGAGAAGGAGAAATTCCCCACAGACTTCGGCATCGCCGACGGCGGAGAGAACTGGAAGGTGACCGCCAAGGAGGCAGGGAAGTACAACGTCTACTTCAACGACCTCACCGGCAACTACTTCTTCCAGAAGCTCGACAAGTAACCTCCACACAGTAAGAAAGATTTTGATAGGTTTGCTCCCACCGGTGACACGTTCCCGGTGGGAGCTTTTTTTATCCCGATGATTATGCAGACTCACAAGCCACTTATCACCCTCCTCCTACTGCTACTTACCTGCCCGCTCCTCAGAGCAGAGAGCCGGCTCACCATCCACCCGCAGCAGTGGTGGGTGGGGATGAAGGATCCGACACTCCAGATCCTCCTCTACGGAGACGAGCTGGTCGGGGCGACGCTCACCGTGGAGGGCGACGGCGTCACGCTCACTGAGACGGTCACTCCGCCCAATCCTCGCTACCGTCTCCTCTATCTCGACCTCAGCGATGCCGTGCCTCAGGATCTCCGAATACGGATACGGGGGGCAGAGGGCGATGAGCGTACCTTCAGTTACCCTCTACTCAAGAGGAAGAGACAAGAGACAAAGGCTCAGGGCTTCTCCCCTGAGGATGTCCTCTACCTGATCATGCCGGATCGCTTTGCCAATGGTGACCCAACCAACGACACCATCGAGGGGATGCGAGAGACCCGTGTCGATCGGAGCGATGGCTTTGCCCGACATGGTGGGGACCTAAAGGGACTCAAGCAGAGTCTTCCCTACCTCTCCGACCTCGGCGTCACCGCCCTCTGGCTCAATCCTGTCCAGGAGAACGATATGAGCGAGGGCTCCTACCACGGCTATGCAATCACCGACTACTACCGCATTGATCCCCGTCTGGGCAGCAACGATGACTTCCGCAACTTC
>QWCK01001436.1_pt1 | contig 35477 bp, 30 predicted proteins | sample 1972571 | NCBI WGS metagenome assembly QWCK01 (sample SAMN09866710, study PRJNA288562) | Human gut metagenome isolate term2_stool, whole genome shotgun sequencing... | isolation source: gut | host: Homo sapiens | place: USA: California | reverse complement strand
ATGCTTCTGGTTTTCTGTTTTCCGGAGAAAAGACCTGAACCAAAGGAACGGGAACAGGTAAAAAAAACAAAAAGAAAAAAAGGAGAATTACGATTATGACAAAGAAAAAAATAGCAGCATTTTTTACAGCAGCAGCACTGTGCGGAGCACTGGCCGTTGGATCATCCATGGCATATCTGACAGATCATGATTCTGTAACCAACAAATTTTCTGTAGGTAAAGTAGACATCGTTGGCCATGAGCCGAACTACACACCGGATAATGATGGAAAAACCAACAATATCGTTCCGACCCAGGTAATCAAAAAAGACCCGCAGATCGAAAATGTTGGAAAAAATGATGCTTATGTATATCTGGATGTTTCTATCCCGATTGCAAAGGTGATTACTGTTAATGCTGCAGGTAACCGTTTGAATGGAGGCGTTGCAAAAGATACAGAGCTGTTCTCCATGAACAATGTTTCTAAGAAATGGACTCTGATGTACAACAAGCGTGTAGGAGATAATATGGTTTACACCTACAGCTATAACGAAATACTTGCACCGGGAAAAACAACAGATCCGATCTTTACAAGCCTGACAGCACAGAAAGCAGCTTCCGCATGGAAAAAATATGAACTGCAGAACCAGGGCCAGGCAGGACAGATCACGACTCCGCAGTCTGACGAAAGCGGAAATAATGGGGTTACAACCGTTGATGGAAACGGAAATGCAGCATCGGATGAAAACAAAACAAATACCCCAGATGATGTTCAGGTTGAGCCGGAACAGGATGGAAACAACACTTTATCATAAGAATACTTTTCAGAACAGTCCGGAAAGCCATCCGGACTGTTCTGAAAAAGAAGGGAAAACAGCATGAAAAAAAAGAAAAAACGAATGCTGTCAATTGCCGGAATGTGCTGCTGCGGTTTTCTTGCAGCAGCCACCGCAATATCGGGATCTTCTGCTTACCAGACGGACCATGATGAAGTAGTAAACATTATCAGGACTGGAAATAACACCATTATTCCGGATGAGGATTTTCCGACACCGACACCGGTTCCATCCAGCGGATCAGTAGTAAAAAAAGTCAGGGCAAAAAATACAGGAGATGTACCTTGCTATGTCCGGGCATATATTACATGCAGTGAACCTGTAAAAGAGTTCACGGGACTTGATACCACAAACTGGGCTAAGGGAAATGATGGCTATTACTATTACAAAAAAGCTGTTCCGGTTGGAGGAACAACAACTTATCTGTTTACGGGGGTTACTGTTGCAGATGAATATGAGCAGGATAACCTGGAAGTAACAGTTTACGAGGAATCCGTTCAGACAACAGATGGTCAGAAGGAATACACTTCTTATCAGGACGCATGGAAACGGTTTGGAGGAGGTGGCCAGTAATGAAAAGGAAAATTGCAATAGCAGCCGGAATTCTGGTCACGGCAGTAAGTACCATCAGTGGATCATATGCTTACTATCAGGACAGCGTTACCGTTACAAACCACATCAGTACCGGTGATGTCAATATTGGAATCCAGGAATACGAAAAAGATGGTGATACGGAAAAAGTTTATGCAGGACCGAAAGAGGGAATTGTTCTTCCTTCCCAGACCATTTCGAAAATTCCTAGAATCACGAATTACGCAGAAACCTGCTATATCCGGGTGAAAACAACTTATTCCGGAGAGGCAGCGGACTCCGTGTCAAACATTGACACGGGAACGGAAAATTCAGAAACGGTGTCAATGTTTGACACGAAAAGGCAGGATGAAAATCCAGGAACCACGGAAACGCCGAACGCAACAGAAGAAACAACACCAGCACAGGTAGAACCAGAGGAACCGGATACAACGCCGGAACCTACGGAAACACCTTCTGATGACCAGAACGGCGAAACATCTGTGGAGTATGTCTTAAGTGATGAAGAGCTGGATGGAATTTCCGATGCCTGGGTAAAACAGGGAGAGTATTATTACTATACGAAGCCACTGAAAAACGGAGAATCCGCAGACTTTTTCCAAAACGTAACGATTCCTGCAGCGTGGACATCAAAAGCACAGGACAGGGTTCTTGGACTTACCGTTACAGCAGAAGCGGTGCAGGCGGCAAACTTTACACCGGATTTTAATTCGGAAGTCCCATGGGGCGATACGGAAATTGAACAGTGCGTACATGAGACGGATAACAGCATCACAGAAGTGACAAAACAGTATACCGCTATGTCCATCACTTATGAAGGGGCTGCTAGAAATCTGGTGGCTGCGCCGGAAGATTTCTTTAAAAATTTACAGACGGCAATGCCTGGCGATACGATCAGTGATAGTTTTCAGCTTTCCAATACGACAGCAACCAGTGCCGAATTTTTCTTCCATACGGAAACGCCTGGAAATTTAACGGATGAAGAACTGGATCTTTTGAAACAGTTTAAATTGACGATCACACAAAATGGAAAAACTCTGTATGATGGTGATTTGCAGGCGGCATCCCTGAATCAGGAAATCAGCCTAGGAACACTGGAAACAGGGAAAAATTCGCGGGTACAGTTTACGCTGCAGTTACCGGCAGAACTGAAAAATGCATATGCAAAACGGGAAAGCATGGTAAACTGGATTTTCCGTGTACAGGGTGCTGAAGAACCGGGCAAAAACGAACCGTCTCCTGCCATTTCGCAGACTACGGCACCAAAAACCGGTCTTGCAGATCCATACGTTTTTGTTCCTCTTGGAATTGCGGCGGTAACGGCTCTTGGAACCGTGAAACTGTCCCGTAAAGAGAAGAAAGAGAGGAGGAAGAAACTGTGAAACGATGGAAAAAGGCACTGTCAGGGCTGCTTATGGCAGCCTTGATGGTAACTGGAATTTCTTTCCCGGAAAATGTTTTTGCTGTCAGCGAAGGCATGGATGGGTTACCATCTGTAGTTGATTCTGGTATTGGAAAAAAGGTAGATACAAACAGCACGATTGATGGAACCTACAATTTTACACCAGTCATTGGAGCAAATACCAAAGTTTCATTCGGTAGTACAGATGGTACGAAATGGGATAATAAGTTTTGCGTTAATGGTGAAAAATATGCTCATGCGTGTTCACAATGGTGGCCATTATCCAATATTAACGATGGTGGAAATACAAGATCTTTTATTCCGTATGAAAGATTAAAAGGAAAGATGTATGCAGAGTATACCAATGTAGGTAATGCGAATGGTTTACCTGTTACCATGCGGATCTGGTTTTTGGACTGGCAGAATACTAATATCAGCGGGTATCCGGGATATGAAGATGTAGACAATGTTGTTGTTTCTGTAGACAATACAAAAGGCGGTGCAACTCCTGTCATTGATATTAAAGGCTTGAAATGGATTAAGGTAAGATTTTCATATTACGATGAAAATGGAAATCCACTTAAGGTTAAGGGACATTTCACTTTATCTGATCTGGACTATTCCCAGGGATTTTATATTGATGGAAAAGTCGATGGCATTTATGTCACGAAGGAAGCTGATGATCGTCTAATCTATGATGCAAGAACGGATGCAATCTGGTCAGCAAAAAAGGGTTCAAATGCAGATGATGGTACTTCACCGGATAACCCGGAAGGATGGGTTACTTACACATATGAAGGCGATTCTCAAACTATGGTCTTTTATAATGGAGGAACCATACAAAATGTGGACGGTCCAGGTAAGGGACTTACCACAGTGCAATCATATCCAAAAGACTTTACATTTACTGGTGGGGATGCCATATTTAATGGATGGAAAGGATCAAGCCGGACCGAGGCAACAGATTGGCACGTATGGAATACTTCTGAGTTTGGTTATACCTCAGAAATGGTTATGCATCAGACCAAAAACGTTGACCTTGTTATCAAAAAGGCAGATGAAACAACAGGAGAAGCTCTGAAAGGCGCAGAATTCACCGTTTACAAGATGCAAGGCGGCCAGTGGGTAACATATACCAAGGCAGCATGGGATGATAGCATGAAGAACTACAAAGCACTTGGTCTTCATGCGGAGGATTCTGAAGGTGGAAAATTCAAAGTAGTAGAAACCAAAAATCCGGCAGGATATACCGGAACCTGGGAACATGAATTTGTTGCTAAAGATGAAGGTGTTGTTACCTTAACCCTGGATGCAACAAATGCCAGAAAAACCGGTCAGATCACGATCACAAAAACCGGTGAGAACAATAAAAAACTTTCCGGTGCGGTATTTGAAATCAAAGCTGCAAAGGATATTAAGACAGCCGGAGGCACAACCCTGGTTGCTGCCAATACGGTAGTTGATACCGTAACTACAGATGGCAATGGATCGGCAGCCAGCAAACAGCTGGAACTTGGTCAGTACATTGTCAAAGAAAAAACAGCTCCGGATGGATATGTCCTGGATACTACAGAACATGCAGTTACCCTGGATGATAGCCATACCAGCGTCAATGTAGCCGTACAGAACCAGAAAAATGCGATCGTTCTGCAGAAAGTAAGCAAAAACGATGGCACAGTCATGGAAGGTGTTACGTTCCATATCTGGAATGATGACAAGAGCTATGATAAAACGCAGAAAACAGATAGCAATGGACGGATCACGATTGATGGTGTGAAGGATGGAATTTGGCATTACCAGGAAACGGCAACCAAAGATGGATACGTACTGGATAATGCGGTGAAAGATTTCACCGTATCCGGCGGAAAAGTCAATGGACAGTCAAACCTGACAATCACAGTAGAAAATGATTATACAAAACTGGATCTTGCAAAAGTAGATTCCGGTACCGGAGAAAATATTTCCGGAGCGAAGCTTTCTCTTCTGGATAGTAATGGCCGTCTGGTAGAAAGCTGGACATCCGGAAGCACACCGCACCGAATCGAAAAACTGAAACCGGGCCAGTATACTTTACGTGAGGATCAGGCTCCGGATCATTATAAACTTGCTGATCCAATTACCTTTACGCTGGAAAGTAAAGCAGATACGCAGACCATCACCATGAAGGATATGCGCTATGCAGACCTTACCGTTGTAAAGAAGATTAAAGCAAGCGATATTACCTGGGCGCATGGAAACCCAACCTTTATCTTTACCGTAAAAGGAAAAGACATTAATGGAAAAGACCGTACCTTCCAGAATTATGTAGAGTTCACGGAGAATTATGTAAATTCACATACCGATGGACAGGGATATGTAGAACTTTCTGTCACCTGGAACAAAATCCCGGTAGGAGAGGACTACACCGTAACAGAACAGGATGTGCTGCGGTATCATCTGGTGAACGTTACCGGAACAGAGAATGTAACGATTTCAAAATTACAGGAACCGGCGAAGGGCGTTGCTCCGGATAAAATTTTCTCCGTACATGCAAATTTAAAGGCGAAACCAACCGGTACATCCATCACATTTGAAAACCAGAAAGATGACTGGGGAACTACAACGCATGATACTTCTGTTAAGAACATCATTCCGTTAAAGTAACCAGCAAAACCGGATTTATACCCGTGTCAATGTTTGACACGGGTATTTCATTAAAGAACAGGGAGGCGTGAAAATGCGAAAAGCTGCTGGGTGTGTCCTGCTGGCAATTTTATGTCTGCTGGGTGCGTCTTATCTTCCACGGATTTTGCAGGAAGCACAAACCGACCGGGAACAGCAGAACCTTATCAGTGGCTATATCCAAAATCCGGATACAACAGATGAAGAAAACACAGAATCAACTACAGATGAGCCGGAAGAGGAAACAGATCCGAATATGGAAAGAATAGTTGATTTTCAGAATTTACAGCAAATCAATCCTGAGATTTTGGCATGGATCACAGTTCCCGGAACACCCATTGATTATCCGGTTGCTTTAGGAGAGGACAACAGTTATTACCTGAACCATACCGTAACAGGAGAAAGCAATATTCTTGGTTCCATTTTTGCAGCTACCGGAACAGATTTCGAAGAAAGCCACATTATTTTATATGGGCATAACATGGCATCCGGGAAAATGTTTGGAAGCCTGAAAAAGTACCATGATAAGGATTTCCGAAACGCTTATCCTTATGTATATGTTTACACGCCGGAAACTACTTATACCTGCGCAATATACAGCGTATACAGCACCCGGTACGACAGTGATGTTTTTACTCTGGGATATAAAGGTGACAGCGAGGAATGGAAACAGTGGATTGCAGAAACCGTACAGAATGCGGAATATGACTGTAATATTGCCCCGACCGGAAAGGAGAAAGTTTTTACTTTATCCACCTGCGTAGGTGATGGCTCCAGTCCTTACAGATTGGTTATACACGCCGTTACGGTTGCCCAGAAAGAGGTCGCGAATGCGGAAAAAGAAGCGTCTTAAAGCAAAAGTAAGAGCCAGAATTTGTATGATTTTGGCTTGCCTGCTGCTCTGCGGAACCGGAGTTTCCTTATGGAATGGAAAACGGGCTGAAAAATCCGTGTCAAACATTGACACGGGACAGAAAAGCAGCAAAACGGTGTCAAACATTGACACGGATACGGAAAACCACCAAGCGGTGTCAAACATTGACACGGATACGGAAAACCACCAAGCGGTGTCAAACGTTGACACGGATACGGAAAACCACCAAGCGGTGTCAAACATTGACACGGATACGGAAAACCACCAAGCGGTGTCAAACGTTGACACGGATACGGAAAATCCCAAAGCGGTGTCAAACGTTGACACGAGTACGGAAAAGCCACAAGCGGTGTCAAACGTTGACACCGATATGGAAACCACAAAACAGGTGTCAAACATTGACACAGATACAGAAGGTATGATTTTAAAGGCTGATCCGGTGGATACGGCAGATAGGAATCATATCTGTTTTTTTGCCGTTTTTTTTATCGGCAGTTGGAGTGTATTGATGTTTCTTACTGCAATACGAAAAAAGAGTAAGAAAGATATTGGGCTAAGCGCCCGAAGAAAGGATACGTCATGGATGAAAATACATTAAGTATGGCCGAAAAAATGAATCAGCTGTATCAGGAACGAGAAGAGCAATATAAAAAACGTGAAAAGCTGTTCGATGACCGTTCCAAGCAGCTGCAGTCTCTTGCAAATGCATTGGAAAAGCAGAAAAATAGCCAGGAACAGAAAGCAACAGATCTGGATAACCGGGAAAAAGAACTGGACCAGATCCAGGATGCTCTTGCAGCTAAAGTAGAGGACATGGAAAAACAGGAAACTGCTTTAAAAACCTGGGAACAGGAAACAAAAGAATCCCTGGCGAAAGCAAAGCAGGAACAGGAAAATGAGCTGCTTAAGAAACAGCAGGAACTGCAAATGGAAAAGCTGCAGGCACAGAACTTAAGTATTGAGCTGCAGGCAGAGAGGGATAACTTCAAGATGATGCAGGAAAATTTAAAACTGTATCCGGATATGTCACTTCCAACGGATAAGGAAACAGAACTGCAGGCGAAAATTGAAACATTGCAGAGCCGTCTTTCCATGGCAGAGAAAGAACGTGATTCCAAAACGGAACAGATGGAAAAATTACAGAAAGATTTTGATGCAAAGGAAGCTGAACTTGCGAACCTGCAGTTAAAAGCAGAGGATAGCAGCACTGATCCGGAAGTAGAAGAAAAGTTGCGAAAACGGAATGGAGAACTCCAAGGAAAAGTCATTGAACTAAATAAGCAGGTAAAATCTTTGCAGAGAGATCTGGATGATCAGGCAAAAGACAAGGAAGAATTACAGAGACAGCTGGAAGAAAACAGTAATCAGCCGGAAAGCCACGATTTAAGTGCAGAAGAACTGCAGAATTACTTGCTGACACTGCCAGAGTTCAAAAATGTGACAACCCGCCATAATACGGATGGAATTATTGTAGATGCGGTATGTGGCGAAAAGAATTATCATTTCCGCTTTGATTCCCTTCCATGCTATGAAATCAGTGTTCCACGCCGCGAAACCAAGAACTTAAAAGAAGTCATCTACCAGATGAACGCAGAAATGCCGGAATATAAGGCATCTTATGATGAATACGAAAAAGCGGCAGTTCTGACCGGATGGTATGACAGAAGAATTTCGGCAGAGGAGCTGGTAGAACTTGCGGTAGATGCATCACGGAATTTCAAGTAAAGGAGATCGGCCATGGAAAGTATAAAGTCATTTTTGGGAAATCCATATTACTTGATGACCGCGGTGCTTGCGATCGCAGCGTTTGGTTTTGCAGCAACAGCTGTAATCAGTTTAATACAAGAGCAAAAACAGAAAAAGGAAGAAACTCAAGAAGAGCCGTTGGAAAAAAAGCTTGGGGTTGATACCAAAAAGCTGAAAAATGTTTTAAATGTTCCAGATTTAAAACGAAAAAAGAATATACCTGTCATAGAAGAGGAAAAAACGGAAAATGCGCCGGAAGAACTTCCGAATGATAAAGAAGAAGTTCCCGTGTCAAACATTGACACGGAACCGGAAGTGTTAAACCCGGCTGATGTGGCAGAATTTAAAAGCCGGATGATAGAACATTTCCGGCGAAAAGACACACTGCAGCAATCCCTTTTAGAATTGCAGGAACTTTATGAAAATGGTCCGATTCTGGAAAGGATTGAAAAGGCACTTACGTACAGCCAGCGCAGCCGTTACCGGGATTTTGAGACAACCCTTGACATTTTATTTGAGGGCATGGATGCAGAAACCCTGCGGGATGATTTACTGCGGATGGAAGTTCTGCGATACCGGAGGCTGCCTTACCGTCAAGAAAATACAACTGGCAATCTGGTATAAGGAGGGCAAACATGAATCAGATTAAAATCCAGGGTGTTTGCACCTGCGTCCCACAATTTTCCTATGAAAAAGACAGGAGAGGGAGATCAGTTCCAACATGCCGGTACATCCTGGCCGTGCAGCGACCGAAAAGTTCTTATTCCGATTACATGTACTGTGTCGCCTTTGGAGAACGGGCAATGATAACATTTCAGAGAATAAAAAAAGGAACGACAGTGTTTGTCCAGGGACATCTTCATACAGAGGAAGGCCGGGATGCCAACAATCAAAAAGTATATTTCGTCACTGTGACAGTAGATTATCAGCAGATAATTGAAAAACAAGAATTTAATGGACTGGAATTGTGTACTGGATTGCCCCAGTTTCCGGTTCTGAAACAGGAAGAAAAAGGAGGAAAATAGAGAATGCCGATTCAGTATATTATCCCGATTATAGCGATGGTAGGATGTGTTATTGCATTTTTAATTGGAAGATTTCACAAACATGATGATGATGACGATTAAAAAATGTCGTGTGAAGGATTGACACGAAAGAACAAACGAAAATAAGGCCTGCACCAAAATTTGGTGCGGGCTATTTTTAGATCAAAAAGAGGTAAAAGATATGAAAAAGCCAATCGAAGTAAAAAAGAAACTGAAAAAAGTCACGGAATATACGGCTTGCTTTGCGTTTTTGATGTTCCTGCAGGGAGTAGGTGCGCCAATGGTTTTTGCAGATGCAACGGCCGCAATAAATGCGAAATTTGAAATTTTATGGAATCTGATCAGCGCTGTGGTACAATCTGTGGGTGGTGTTATTTTATTATGGCACGCATTTGAATTTGGAGCTTCCATGCAGGCACAGGAAGGCGGAGGTGCTATTACAAGATCTTTAAAAGGGATTGGCGGTGCGTTAGTTATGCTGGTTGCTCCGGTAATTACAACTGCTCTGAAGGGATAATGAAAAGGGAGGAGCTATCCTCCTTTTTCTCATGGAGAAAATATGATAAATGAGATATTAGATTTTTTCAAAACGGTTTTTTCGGGAAGTGGTTTCTTTTCCCTTGGGTGCAATGTTTGGAATTCATTAATTGCATATGCGTTTGATATGCTGCAAACGAGTCCACAAAGTTTGGCAGGTGGTGAACTTTGGGATGAAGCATACCGGATTTTCCAGGCACTACAGATTCTAGGTGCGACACTTGTAAGTGTTTTCTTTATGGTTAATTTTTTCAAAGAAACAACGGATATTAAACACGGAATGACCATGGAAGCAAGCATCCAGTTTTTTATCAAGCTGGCACTTGTGGATGCTGTTTTTTTAAATCTCACGAATATACTCGTTTTTTTGATTGAAATTGAACAAGCATTTTTTGGTATTATTGTTCCGGAAGATGCCGCTTCACTGGTTATAAGAGTAGGGGATGACTGGGAAATGAGTGGATCCGGACTTATTTTTGGAAATCTGTTTGGCCTTGTGTTTTTGTTTATCTGCCTGGGTGGCGCAGTTATTACATTATGGACGGTTTATAGGGTTTTCCTTAAATTGTTTTTTTATATGGCTGTTGCACCACTTGCACTTTCCACTTATGCAGGCCCACATGAAATTGGACATACCGGATCAAGCTGGGTCCGTACATTTCTTTGTGCATTGTTTGAAATGACAGGAATCATGCTAATGATGCGACTTGGAACAATTTTAATAAATGCCGGTGGGCTGTTCCCTACTGCATCAGAAGATATATTGGGCGGAATGTTGGGATCACAAGGATGGGAAGGACTTCAAGCTATTCTTGGTATCCTTATTATAACGGGATCAGTATCTGGTACGGATGCGATGGTTCGAAGAGCATTTGGATTTTAATAGTAGGAAGGACATAGCTTATGGTAAACATGAATGAAGATTTTGGTGCATATAAGGATAGCATCTGGAAAGGACTTACAGCAAGAGAGTTAGGTGTGATGGCCGTTTCTGCTGTCTCCTGTGGTATTATCATTATCTTGTTGTATTTTATACTTGGATGGAACTTATATATATCATTTTTGATTGGAACTGCTGTTGCTGCAGCTATCATTTTCAGTCAGGTATGGAAGTCACGTAGCGGGCTTTCTGCAATAGAGTTTTACCGGGCAAGAAAATACAGAAAGTCCACAGCCAAACTTGTTTGGAAAAGTGACGAATATAACCAGGCAAGAAAAAATTATTTGAAAAAAGAAAAATAATGATCGGGAAAAATCCCGACTTTTTTATATACTTGGAAAGGATGGAACAGAATGGGATTTTTTTCGAATGAGGAATTTATCCGATATAAAAAATGTACACAGCCAGTTTACCAGACACCGGCCAGTATTCAACAAATGCTGGATATTGCAGGTGTACACGAAAATGGAATATTTGAAATAGAACCGAATAACGGGGCAGGGAAAAAGCGGAGAAAATTTGATCGTGTGTATTCTTTTTCAGACTTAAACTATGTGGATCAGGACAAGCAGCAAAAAGACGGCATCCTGTTTCAACTACGGAAATTTCTAAATTCCATGGACACAGATTTCAAGATCACAATACAGTGTGAACCACGGGACGTAACAAATTTCCAGAAATCTCTGTTGCAGGATGAAAATAAAAGTGAGTATCCAGAGCTGGCCCGCTACAATAACGAAATGATTAAAAAATCTCTTGAAAAGGGACAGGAAAACGTTCGAAAACAGCGTTATTTGACTGTGAGTGCAAATTGCCGGTCAATAGAAGAAGCGGAAGGATGGTTTGATACATTCGAGCATACAGCACTTCCAATCTTTCATGCAATGGGTTCGGAATTGGTTCCTTTAAACGCTGTGCAGCGGTTTCAGAAAATCAGAAATTACTTTTTCACAGATGATGGAGAGGAAAGTTTTATTCTCCCGTTTCAGGATATGGTACAGGCCGGAAGAGATTTTCGCAATTCAATCCTTCCACATTCTGTGCGGAATCACAAAAGCTACATGGAATTTGATGAAGAGTGTATGCGGATTCTTTTTGCTGCGGTTCTGCCAACCAGATTGAATGAAGAAAAGTTGATTTTTGAACTGACAGATTTTCCGTTTTATACCTGCCTTACCATAGATACGGCATATATCCCACGGGAAGTGTTACGTGGAAAAATCAGCAACACGAATTTCTACAATGAAAATGCGATCGGGCAGGAAGTACAGGCCAATGCAAGTATGGGTAACTTCTATAGTGAGCCGTCCTATGCAAAGAAAAAGAAGCAGGCCAATCTGAAAAAATATATGGATCAGATCGAGGAAGATGATGAAAATGGCTTCTATGTAGGAATCCTGTTGGCAGTGCGTGGAGCAAATAAAGAGGAACTGGATGCAAACACGGCAGAAGTCAGACGCCGCTGCCGGAAACATTCTATACAGATTGTTCCTTACTACGATCAGCAAATTCAGGCACTGAATACGTTGCTTCCGATCGGAGCGAGGCGTGTAAATAATATGCGTTCCGTCCTGACAAGTTCTTATCTGGCATTCCAGCCATTCTATTCCTGGGATCTGATCCAGCCTGGCGGAACATGGTATGGTATAAATAAAAAAACCAGAAATCCGATCATTGGAAACCGAAAGACATTGAAAAACAGTAATGGTGTTATTTTTGGCCACACTGGTTCTGGAAAGTCCATGCTGCTGAAAATTACGGAAATCGGACAAACATTGATTAACAGTACAGATGATATTTTCCTGATTGATCCGCAGAATGAGATGAAGGGAATCACCCAGAGATTCCGCGGTCAGTATTTTGATCTTTCTGATCCGGATCTGCGCCTGAACCCTCTTGAGATTCCGGAATCTTTGCTGCAAAAGAATGCAAAGGGCCGTGAAGAATATATCCTTTCCCAGCTGCAGTATATGGAAGCATTTCTGTACAGTATCATGACCGGTATACGTCCAAACGGTATCCATAAATCGTTGATTTACCGGTGCGTTGAGGAATTATATCAGAATACGTTTTCAAAAAAGAAACCGATATCCCCGGTGCTTTCTGATTTGGAAGCAATTTTCCAGAAACAGCGGGAACCGGAAGCGCGTGATTTGTATGGATCACTGGAGGCTTATACAAAGCATAGCTTTTTGACATTGGAAGGACAAAGTACACTGTCTACCAGCAGCCGGTTTGTTGCATTTGGAATGAAAAATATCCCTGAATTGATGTGGGAACCGCTGATGATAACAATCATGCATGTTTTAACGCAGCGTTTTTCCTACAACGTTGAACAGCAAAGGGCAACGCATTTTATCGTTGACGAGGCTCAATATGTCTGCCGCCATGAGACAAGTTGTAATGAGCTGGAAAAGGCGTATCTGACGTACCGTAAACTTGGTGGTATCTGTACGATCTGTCTGCAGAACGTTTCAGCAGCAACGGCCAACCGGAAAATTATGGAGATTGTATCAAACTCCGATTTCAAGGTGCTGCTTGACCAAGCCGGTGATGATCGGAACGAATTGCTGCAGATTATGGAGTTATCACAGAAAGAGTTTGAAGCGCTTTCTGATCCGACACCGGGCCAGAGTTTGATTGTCTGGGGCGGGCATATTTTGCAGTGTGATTCGACGATTAGCCGGGACAATCCGCTGTATCATTTCTACAGTACAAACTTCCATGAAGCCGCTGCCGAAAATCGGAACGTATTTTACAGCCAGGAAGCGGATCAAGATGAACATGAAGATGATCTGGAATCCGTGTCAAAGATTGACACGGATGAAAACAGAGACTCGGTGTCAACATTTGACACTGATCCAGACAAAGAGTCTGTTGAGCTTTTAAATGGCGAAGTAGAAGAGCCAATCAGTGAAGAAGAGCTGTTCATGTACCATAAAGTACAAGAAGCTGACGAATGTGATGAATGGCTGGATTGCTATGGTGCCGGAATTTTATGCGGTGTTTCCAATAAACAGGCAGAAGAGATACTGGAATCTCTTGTGAAAAAAGGATATATCGAAAAGATCCAAGGTTGTTACCGTATGCCGGAAAACTAAAGGAAGGATAACGCATGACACCAAAAGACAAGCACACGGAAGTTGCATGGCAGGCAAAACAGCGGGAAGTTAAAACAGGATCTGTGGAAAAGACGGTACACAGTGCTACTTCTGCAATCTATACTGCGTCAGAGATACGATCTGTTATGAGCCACTCTGAAACGCAGGAAATAACAGGAAACCATATTACGCGGGAACAACAGCTGCAAAATATGCGTCTGGCGACGCAGAAATATTTGCAGCCGGAAAATCAAGTAAATACACAAAGTATCTTGCCGGAAAACACTGGACATACGGAACAGGCTGCTGTACAACCGGAAATCCTGTGGTATAAGAATGAATCAAATTATGTACCGGAACAGCCTGTATATAATGGCTCCAGTGAAAAATATGAGGCGAAAGCTGCACAGTTCCATGCACCTGTTTCAGAGACGTATAAAATACCAGAAAAACCGGACAGACAAGTTGCCCGGGAACAGCAGTTGAAAAGTATAAGACTGGCAACACAGAAATATGTGCAAACAGAAGCGGGACGTTCCCATGCAGAAGAGAAGCAACAAACAACCCATTTTATTTTAAAAAGTACAGGTTCAGAACGGGAAGATAATATTGAGGCTGCATCAGAGAATCGGATTCAGGAAAATCACGGTAAAAAATATGCTACAGCCAAGATGAGAGCTTCCATCCCGAATACTGAACAGCTGGAAATGTCGGAAAATAATGACATAAAAGAAGAAAAACGACAAAGTATGCGTCTGGCCATGTGGAAATATCTGCGGCGGCAGGATACAGAAAACACACAGGGCATTGGAATAGAGGAGAAGCGAAACGGAAATCCGTTGTCTGGAAAACCGACACTTTTTCAACAAGAAGAGGAAGAAAGTAATACGGATGAGAGAGAAAAAAAGAAGGATTTCAGCCGGAAATATACGATTGGCAGGATACAATCATCCACAGTACAAGATTCTAAAGGGGAAGAATTATCATCCAACCAGAGTAAAACTTTCAGACAGCAGCATCAAAGTTTGAATACTGCATCCATGCTGCATGGTATGACAGCAGCGAATGTAGAAAAAGAGGTTGAAGATGATGAGCCGGATTCCCAGAATGATTTAAAAAAATCAAAAACACTTATATATCTGGCAAAATTAAAAAAGAATCGAAAAAAAGAAAAAATCACGAGTAAAAATACTTCGGAAGATAGTGAAATTTCAGAAGAATCTTCAACAGAAGAGGAAAAGGAAACTCTTGGTGAAGATGAGGAGAAAACGTCCAATCAGAAGAAGGAAATAAAAAATAAGGAACATACAGAAAAAACATCTGAAAAAAATCCGGCAGAAGATAAAGATAGGCAGGAAATAAAACCGTCCCAGGCGGCAGAGGAATGGAATAAAGAAATGGATCATGCTGAGGAAGAGGACTCAGAGGATGATTCCGGAAGTAAAAAACGGAAAGCCAAAAAGAAAAATCGGAAAGAAAGTGATACAGAAAAGTCAGGAAAGAATGAAAAAGATTCTAATGACCGCAAAAGAAAAAAGGATGAAAAAAGTTCTCGTAAAGAGGGAAAAATTAGAGCATCCTTAAAATGGTTTCGGAGAACAAAGAACTTCCATACAACCGTTCAATCCCTCCGGTTATCCGGGAACGAAGAAGAGATAAAAAAAAGGGCTGATTATCAACAGCGGATGCTACTTCGGCATGGAGTCATTAATACGGCGAAAATATCCGCAGGCATCATTAAAATTATAGCATCCAATGTTTTGTTGCTGCTTCCTATTATTTCGCTTTTTCTTCTTTTGAGTCTTCTGTTTCTTGGGGTAAAGGCTGAACGTCAAAGTGCTTCTTCCGCTTATGATGGAGCCTGTTATCTGGCGGCAAAATATGAATCCGGCGGAAACCCGGATCAGGTTGGTGGCGATGGCGGAAATGCATGTGGTGAATTTCAGTTCGACAATCGTTATGAGCTTGGGCCGTTTGTTCGGTGGTGCTATGAAAAAGATCCAACTACTTATGGTCCGTTTGAACCATATCTTGGCATGACCACAGAACTTAAAAATAACGCCGGATTTTATGGGGCATGGCATTCGATCTGCGCAGAACATAAGATTGCATTTGAGGCAGCCCAGTGCGAATACGTCTATACACAAACACTGCAGCCACTTCTTACATCACTGACAGAATATTATGGTTTTGATTTTACAAACGCGTCTGATGCTTTGAAAGGCTGCGTTCTTTCTTTTGGCAACAGAGATGGAAAATATGTTGTAAGCCTGAAAAGATATTTTGATGGAACAACATCTGCATCAACGGACCGGGAAATTATTGAAAGGGCATATGATGCCATGATCGCCCGCAGACCGAACGTATCCAGGTGGAGCTATGAGAAAGCGGATTGCCTAGCGCAGCTTGATGGGACGCTTGACATTTATGCACCATCCGAAAATGGTGCCGGTGGGATTGACTGGTCCTGGAAAAAAAGCATAGGTGCCGGAGAGTCCGGAAATGCTGCCGTGCAGGCAGCTCTGAATGCTGTAGGAAGTGGTTATTCCCAAAGCAGAAGAGATGATCCGGGATGGTATGATTGTTCTTCCCTGGTTTACCGGAGTTATGCTGCAGCTGGTATTACTTATCTGAATGGAATGGATGCAGCAAGCGAAGCAGAATGCCTGGTAAACAAAGGAATGACTGTCAGCTATAGTGAACTGCAGCCGGGAGACTTGATCTTTTATTCTTATTCGGCCAACGGAAAATACAGGAATATATCCCATGTTGCCATATATCTTGGAAATGGTGAAATGGTTCATGCTGCAGATGAATCCAGAGGGGTATGTAAACAGGCAATGTCACAATCAAATCTTTCGCCGCAATTATATTGTCGGCCACAATAGTAGAAGGAAAATAAGATGGATAAATATGAATACATAGTGAATCTTGCAGAAAAAACAGCTAAAAGGGTTTCACAGAACCGGGAATCCTGGATGAAGTTCCTGACCTCCGCTGCACGGATTTATAAATATCCGTTTAAAGAACAGCTTCTGATTTATGCACAGAATCCGGATGCAACAGCGTGTGCTTCCATCGAGATATGGAATAAACGTATGAACTGCTGGGTAAATAAAGGATCTTCAGGAATTGCACTTCCGGATGATACTGCAACATACGGTCATAAGCTTAAATATGTATTTGATGTTTCGAATGTTCATGCTGTAGAGCCAAATGGACGTTATCCGAAGGCGTGGAAACTGCGGGAAGAACATAAAAGTGATGTACTGCATAGGCTCGAACAAATATATGGCAGTACAGACAGCACAAAACCCTTTGAAGAAAGAATTATTGAAATTTCAGATCAGCTCGCGGCGGATGCCTATACAGAACTTCAAATTGATTATCCGGATTTACAGGATAGGATAGGATTTGATAAACTGAGCGAACAGGACTTTGCTCTTTGCTTAAAAAAACTTATATCGGAAAGTGTTTCTTTTACAATTTTATCGGCCTGTGAAATAGAAATTTCCGATCATGAATTTTCATTTGATTATATCAATCAGTTTGTTTCTATTAAAACATTGTCAGTATTAGGAACAAAAATTAATGATTCTGCCAGAGGTGTTCTTGCAGAAATCGGAAAAACAGTATGCATTTATGATAAACTTCGCGAGAAAGAACAGGAAAAAGAAATCTCCAAAAAAGAACTTGCAAATGCACCACAACCGCGATATAATGCTTTAAAGCGTGAAAGTTTGCAAGAGGGTAATTCCAAAGGTAAAGATAATATTGAAGGAGGAAAACAAAATGGACCTGGAATACGAACAGATGGGAGATTATCTGATTCCGAAACTGAAAGCAAATCCGGAACCGGAGGGAATGGTAACGAAATACGGACTTCTGAGGGACAAATTTCTGAGGGAGAGATACGATGGGGCGAGAACAGCAATGTTTCTGGAAGGAACGCTGAAAGCACATCTTCTCGAGATTCAGGAACAGGCAAGAGAGAGGATGGAAGTCCTGACATCCCAGATGGCGGAGAAAGAAGGAGTAAACGAACAGCTCAAAGCACAGGATCAGATGCTTTGGGTGAAGAAGATGAACAGCATCCAGAGCCGGGCGGAGGAAGTCGTACTGAAAGAACTGATTTACAGCCGACCAATTTTGTAAAACCAGAGGAATCATACACACAATTAAGTCTGTTTCCATCAGCAGAGGAACAGAGAGGATCAATTACAGCAGCGGAAGCAAGTAAAAAATATACTATGCCCGCTGCTTTCTATTTGTCGGAAACCGATCTTGAAGTAATCATCCGAAGTGGTGGCGGGCAAAAAGATAGCCGGAAACGGATTTACGCCAAATATACCGAAGGAAAAAGTACCGATGAAATAATTGCTTTCCTGAAAAAAGAATATAGTCAGGTCGGCAAAGGTTTTGAATTACACGGTCATCCAATATCTGTATGGTTTGATGAAAACGGAATGACTGCCGGTTATGGTATGCAGGCAGCGGAATCTGTAGTTACAACATTAAGCTGGGATCAAATCGAAAAGTACATTCACGCCATGATTACGTATGGCTTGTATATGGATGCGAACGAGGCAGCACTCGTAGACAAAACAGAGATGGAGAGGGTATCTTATCAGATCGGCTATTTTCTCCGTGATTGGATAGATGATGTACCGGAAGAACTTAACAGTATAGAAAAAATAGAAACTCTTCTTTCTACGCATGAAGGAAGAGAACAGCTGGAAAGCTTTTTGGAAGATGTCGATGCACGGATTTCCTATGGAGAATTAAAGCCGAAAACTGTGAAATCTCCAGGATATCTATTATCCGAAATCGCGGATCTTGACAGGGAGAGAATTCATTTTCCACTTCATGATACGGTAGATGTCAGACAGGAAGATTTCATCACACAGGACGAAATCGACTATGCCCTTTGCATTGGAAGTGGTTTTGCAGATGGAAAATTTCGAATCTACGAATATTTCATGGACCTGCATAACCAGAAAGAAAATGCAGACTTTCTGAAAAAAGAATATGGGATTGGTGGCCAATCCGGTGCGTTACCTGGCAATAGTAGTTCCAACAGTGAACATGATGCGAAAGGTATTCTCCTGGAGAAAGGAAGCCTTTTAAATCCATATACAAAAGTCCTTTTAAATTGGAATGTCGTAGAAGAAAGAATCTGCGAGCTGATTTATGCAGACAAATACTTTTCACCACAGGAAAAAGAAGAGTATAAGAATTATAAAAAAGAACAGGAAAAAAAGGCAAAAGAAGCCGAAATTACCCGGCTGAATAACGGAATCCGGTTAGAGTGCAAACAGGAGATCGAAAAACAGATTGCCGAAAAATACAATGGATTTTCCGTTCCACAAAATACGGTATCTGAAATTGTAGAAAAATACGGCATAGACTGTGTACAATTTGTTTTGGCCAATACCATTGTGCAGGCATGGAAGGAAGGTCGGTTTTCTCTAAGAAACAAAGAATGGGCGAGTTCCATCCTTACAGAAGGAGAATGGAGCAATACACTGATCTTAAACACCCACCCAACTATTTTGGATGGATTTACAAACCAAGTCAGAAACCTGCAGCATGAAAAAGAACAGGTAGTACAGGAACAGCTTACACTGGATGGCCATCTCTGCATTCTGATTGACCAGTGGGAATCTGGAAACGTTAAATATCTGATCGGAAATTGTGTTGATGATCCGGACTTTTATTATGTTCAGTGTAAAAATCGAGTCTTTGAATTTGACCATAAGCCAGATAAAGTTGAAGTAGAGGACTATTATATCGACATTCTTGCTGAAGAAGACATTGATCGACATGAAGCGGAAGTTGGTGCCAAACTTGATGGGGAAGAACTGCAACGGTTATCCTGGCAGGTGGTACATGAGGCAGATGATGCGTTTGGAAATCCAACAAAATGGAGCGCAAGGCTTTTTTCGGATGTCTTTTTGTGGATCAACAAAGGAAATGCCGTATATTCCATTTATGATGCAGAAGGTTATCCGCCATTGGAAACTTTTGAATCTTTGGAAGATGCCATGGCATGGGCCGATGAACTTGCTGCAGATGGAAGAGACATTGAAAATTCTATTCCAGACGAAACGACGCCAGATACCGAAGAAAAACAAGAAATTGGTCCTGATCCAGTTGGAAATATTATTCGATTGGACAATGTTTTGAAAACCATGCCGGATAAGCTTGCCGAAGCCAAAGACAGACTTGAAACCTTAACTAATCAATTAGAATCAGCGAAAATAGAAGTAACGAAACCATTCCAACAGGAAGAAGAACTCGCTGAAAAGCTAAAGCGACTGGCAGAACTGAATGCGCTCCTGAACATGGATGAGAAAGGAACAGATGCTCTTATACTGGAAGATGATGAACAACCTGCAATAGTAAACTCCGACATGGCAGTTACGCCAATCACATCCGTGAAAACAAAACCAATGCTAAAGAAAAAAGTGGTTGGACTATGCTTATAAGAAAATGGGGAGGATTTCAATGGAAATAACAGAAATAGAATGCAAAATCCTACGGATAAAAGCCGGAGCTATTTTAATTCTTGGGATGCAGCTAGGAAGTGAGCTGCAGCTTGATACGGAAGAAAAACGAGAGGATGTTCTGATGCAACTGGTGGCTATGCAGCGGCTTGTCGAAAAAGCCGAATATTCCCCAGATCTTGCATTTGAATATTTCGGTTATTCGGAACAAAAACGGCAGCTTTACAAGAAGGTTGTTGACTACATGATTGATGTTTCGAAATAAAAAAGGTGTTAAAAAGAAAAAAAGGTCGCTAAGGGAAATTTCATCTTTCTCTTACGACCTTTTTTGTTGGAGGCATTTATGAGTAAAAGAAAATTTTCAAAAAAAGAGGTTGCCATAAGCATAGCGGCGGCCGCTCTTGCAATAGCAACGGTTGGAGGCGCGGTCGCTATCCATAAAGATTCCAGCAACTCAAATACTGGACATTCTATTACCGTGGAGCAATCAGACTACAGTAAAAAAAAGGAAGAGGCAATCCAGCAGATTCAGGATGCCGTAAAAGACTTATCGGATGACCAGCAATCCGAAATTGACTCTTATATCAAACAGAATATTGAAAACATCCAAAAAGCTGAGTCTGAACGTACCATAGAAAGCACGCTGCAGGAAACACTCGATTACATCGACCAAAGAAGTTTGAGTGAAAAAGAAGAGCAACGAAAAGAAACACAGACAACGGAAACATCTTCTTCCAGTGAAAGGGAGGTTACTTCTTCCTCTGTATCAGAAGAAGATAAATACCATATCCTTGGGGAAGATTATATTTATGAAAATAACGACTATCTTCCAGTTATCAATCAAAGTAACTGGATCTATATGTCTGATGAAGAGAAAGACGATTGGCTGAAGAAATGCACACCGGTAAAAGAAGATTCCGCCCACTCTATCACAGCCATATGTACAGACGCTTATGGTTACAATAAAAGCTGGTTTCTTCCCTGCAGACTGCATAAATGGATCACGGAAAACAATATCACAGCAACGGAAGGTGAATATCTGGCCTATGGAACCTATAAACCAAGTAAGGAAACATTCTATCTCGTACTGAATGACAGTAACCGAACCGTAACTCTGGTTACATACAACAAAAATTCCCAGGACTTTTCCTTTGAATTTGCCGGCATGACAGAGAGTGAGGTACTGGAAATGAAGAAAATGGATGCAAATACATCAGACACCACAGGGCACCAGGATGATTCCAATAATACTTCTGATGCCGGTGATGCACCACTTTCTGAATCTGCCTTAAATGAAATGGAGAAAAATGCAGAACAAAATCAATAAAATCAAACATACCGGCGTATATGTTCTGGTTGTAGATGATTACTTATACAAAACCGGAGACATATTTGGCGAGTGGGTTTTTCTTCCCATGGATTCACCGGCAATCTCAAAATATGATGATACTTACGTTATTATTAAGTATGATTTAAGTGACATTACAAATCAGACACAGAAAAACTGGATTCAAAAGCAAATCGAGCAAAATAAACATAATATTTCGCGCCTCAATAACATCTTAATAGCGTATATGGAGAACGAAAACTGGAATTCATAGTCTCCAAGGAAAACTGATACTTATAAATTTTCCGAAAAAGGTAGCCTAATTTTGAGGCTGCCTTTTTTGAACCACAAATCAAAAAAAAGAAGAAGTAAAAACATGAAAATACAACGAGATGGGAAAGAATATACCTTGACGGCCGAAGAAGTTATGGAAGCCCACGAAGAATTTGTTACCAGTTTTATGGCTGCCGAATTGGAAAATTCATATGATGTACCACATAAATATTCGAAAGATCTCGCAAAAGAGGCATATGATATGTATGCTGACAGCGGTAATTATTCCGAATATGATTGCATCGAACGTGTTGCAAAGGACTATCAGGATCGCTGTAAAGAACCTACTGTTACAATAACTTGGTCAGAGTGTAACGATTTTGAAGATGGCGAGGTTATTCCGCTCGCAGAAGCAAATAAAAGGTTTGAATTAATTGATGCCGATATTCGAGAACAATATGGCGGCCACTATTATGAAAAGACAAAATTCCTGTTGAATTATAATATGGGGAAAGAAAATTTTTCCTATGAAGGCCGCCAGGATTTCGGTGATTATGAGGGTTCCTTGATCGATCACCTTCATAATATGGCACTTATGTATGCATATGATTCTGAGTATTATGATTCGGTGGCATCCAGTAATACACCGGAACTTGCAGAGAAAATCCGTACCAATGGACTGTTTCTTTTAAATAAGCTGGTGCCGTATTTGAGAGCACATGAAGAAATTTCCGATAAATCAGTAACAGTGCATGTTCTGTTTGACAAGCCATCTGTAGAGATAGAATCATGGAAGGAAAAATACTTGATAGATTTCGATAACTATGTATCCGACTGCAGATACTGCCTTAATTCTGGTTTGAATTTACCCGATGAACCGATGTTAAAAGATTACGATCCAGCTTTAATTGCAGAAAGGCAAAAAATAGAGGAAGAACTTAAGCAGGAAGCTGCTGCTGCGGGAATGACGGTAGAGGAATATGCTGCAAATGATTTTATTTCTCCAAAGCAGCAAACAACGAATAAGAAAGCCACAAAAAAACAGCCAACCCTTTAACCTATGTTCAGCAATCTATCCCCGGCTTCTTGCATATACCTAATTTTCTGTTATTATAAAAGTGAGAAAAAATGAAAGAGGCGAAAGAAATATGAAATTTGATATTAATGCATTAATTCAAAAACAAAAAAGACCAATCAAAGATAAAAAACAGCTTTCTGCTGAACTGAAAAAAACTATTGAGCAAGAAGAAGATCCTCGGATTCAAAAACATAAAATTAATGCCTTGAAAAAGGGTTATACTCCAGAAGAAGCGGAGAAAATTGCTAGTATTTGCCGATCATACTATAAGTCTATTGACAAAATGCAAGCGGAACTTTCTGAGAAATCCATGAAAATTCACGAGATTTTTAACGAGCAATCTGTAAAGAAAGGATCATGGCAGCAAAAATACTTGACAGATTTTGATAAATATGTATCCAAATGTAGATACTGCCTTAATTCTGGTTTAGATTTGCCTGATGAGCCGCTATTTACAGATTATGTTCCGGATTTAATTCCTGTAGAGGAAGAACTTAATCAGGAATCTGCTGCCGCAGGAATGACGTTAGAAGAATATATCAAAAAAGAATATCTTTTCAAATAATATTTTCAAAAGGCAAAAAACAGTAAACAAGCATACAAAATGTTCCCAAAAACGCCCAATCATTTAAGACTGCTAAGCAGTCTTTTTTATTACACAAAAAGGAGAAAGAAACTATGGATATAGATACATTAATTGAGCGACAAGAAGTACTGGTTGAAAATCAAAAACAGCTTTTATCTGCGATGGTGTCTACACTTGACCTAATGAAAGCAGAAAAATTACGTCAAGAAATAGATCAGGAAATAGCATTTGATGAACCAAATAAGACTGTTGAGCAAGAAGAAGATCCTCGGGTCCAAAAGCATAAAATTATTGCCTTGAAAAATGGTTATACCCCGGAAGACGTGGAAGAAGTTGCGAGTATTTACCGATCATACTATGAATCTCTTGATGAAATCGAGGCAGATCTCGCTGCAGAAGGTAAGCCAAGTAATGGATCTGACTATGAATTACGAGCTGAAAATGTACGTGCGCTTCGCGATCAGGACTTATCATATATTGACCACAAATATGAAGAGCAGCGCAAACAGAAGTCACGTCCTACGCAGCATCCACTGAAACGTCCCAAAAAAACGATGAGTAAAATTTGACTTGTAGAAAAGAGGAAACCATATGTCAGAGTCACTGGGCCCCCGGAAAAAGGATTGGGATTTTTCATCCACATTAAAAACTCTTCTGGATCGTCATACTCTCGAACTTTCCAACGAAGAATTAGAGGAAATCAATCTATACCTTTTAAATCAAAGAGAACACGCGATCGCTTTATACTCTCAGCAATTATATGGAATGAAACGTACAGCCAATCGTTTATCCAACACTTCAACATCCTTTCAGGATCAGTTACAACACATGAACTAAAAAGAAAGAAGGGTTCTTATGTCACAAGAAATTGAAAATAATTTTGAAGAACGAAAGAAAGACTGGGACTTGACCGGGCTTTTGGGCGATGTTATTCGAAGGTACATATATCAACTGACTAATGATGAGCTTAATGAAATCAACTTGGAAAAAGCTTCTGGAATGCCAGATGAAGAGATTAAAAATGGAATCAAACTCCCTTTGGCTACTATGCAGCAACGCCGTGAAACATGGGGTTCTCAAAGTAAATTAGATGTACAAGAGCCTATGATTTTTATATTGCAAAGTACAGTAGAAAAGTTGTCCGTCGGAGACAAAATCCCATTATCAGACGCAGATAGCTTTTTGATTCACCAAGAATCCGGTGTTCTTAATTATGAACTTCATTATTTGATGAATGGTACGCCGCAGGAGTATAATGCATTCCTTGATCTTTCTAAAGTTAAAGTGGCCGACACGTTAATGGATGGCGTTACGCACAGCGTTCCACCTGCTTTATCGGATTACCTTGAGCGGCATCAACAATTAAACGATACAGAACTTGGAGCCAAACGATTGCAGAAGTTAAATTGTGATTCAAAAAATGTATCTTATGCAAATGCTCTACTTTCCTATGTAAGAGAAGCAAGGGAATGTTTAAATTCTGGAAAACAACTTCCACAGCGGCCAACCAGAAGTTCTATTACTCTTGAAAAGCCAAACGAAGAAGTTGCAGTTCCGCTTTCCGAACAAACTCCAGAAGAAACTGCTGTCCCTGATCTTAATTCTGCACCTGAAATTAGTATCCATTCATCCAACAATGAAGAAGTTATGCAGCATCAAAACACCACTCCGGAAAGTCCGGAGGCAGAACATCAACAAGCAAAAATGGAAAATCTTATGGATATATCTCTTCCATTGGTTGATCAGGAACCATTTCAAGAGATACTACAGGCTCTTCTGAAAAATGATATGTCTCAAGCAGCTAATCTGTTGCAATATCTCGGAAGTCATCTGGATAAATTACAAGAAGAGCATCAGAAAATGCAAGTAGAATTCAGGGAACTCAAAGAACAGGTAAATTCTATTGACGAAAGATTTTTTAATGATTCTGACAGTGTTGATACTGTACAGAATAATCTTGATCAGAGTGAAAAACTCATAACACTTAACAAGTCCCGCCTTGCCAATGTTGTTCTGCAGACTAAGAGTAAATTAAAAACTGCTGGAAAAAATGCGCTTTTATCGTTTGCTGAAAAAATTCATGTTCCAAAAGCTTTGGCTTCGTTGCAAAAGGGAATGCAGCATACGCAGGATTCTCTCGATGTACTATTCCAGCGGCTGAACGATGCAAAGCAGGCCGTACAAGATGTTTCCAATAGTGTAAAAAACGTTGGCCGGGCATTGACCGGAAAAGAACTTCTTGAATATGTCCCGTGGGACCCAGAAAAGGGTAAGATTGCTTCTGTCCAGCGTAAGATTTACGCTATGGAGCGTACATTGGGTAATTTGCAGGAAAGAACAAATACATTACTTTCTAAAATGCAACGTCCTGAGCAGAAACCCGAGAAGCAGGTAAAAAAGACAACTAAAAAGGTTATTTAAAGGAGGTATTAAAAATGGCAGCTGAAGATGCAGGTGGAAGTGGTGACCTTGCTATCTTGGTCAACACAGAAATGATTATTCTTAAAGGGGCTGTTAAAGCAGCAGCTTCCGCAGGTAGTGTAACCGGAAAGGTAGTAAATAAAGCTCTGCTTTCTCCCTTCCGACTGATTCAATTTTGTATGAAACTACATAAGCAACATATAATCTCCACGTCAGACTTCAAAAGTTTTACACAATTCATGAAAGCCTGTGATGGAGATTATATTATCGCAAATCTCCCCACACGCGATCCGGAACAGTTGGATAAACTCATGGATTCCATGACAGAGGTTGGAATTACCTACTGTCTCCTTCCTGATCTGGATATTCAGGATTCCTGCCAGCAAATTGCCATACGTGGAAAAGACGTTGCAAAATGGCAGGCATTATACGAATCTTATGTAACAAACCAGCTCGATCTTGGTGGTCCACTGGATTTTGAAGAGTTGAAAGCTCTTACTTCCGGAAATTATAAAATCAAAAGTCTTGCACTCGGAGATGCTTCGGAAGATAATGAGCAACTAGAGCAATTTCTGGATATATTGGACGAACGTGGCGTGAACTATTCTGTTCTTCCGGATCTTAAATATGGAGATAATCACATCCAGATTGCCGTTGCGAATCAATCTCTGCAACAATTCGCAGCAGCTATTAAAGCATATTTAGAAGAATTTCCGGATGCAGCTAAAGATTTGGTAGAAGATATAACTGAACAAGAATATTTTGATTCTGGCCGTATGTCAGAGGAAGATTATATGAAAACAGCTTCGCCGGAAATAAAGGAAAAAACCGATCCAAAAAATTGGCAGAAAGGAAAAAATCTGAATGCACAGTCTTTTGAGCAAGCCCTGGCTGGGAAAGAAGTCGATCGTTATGAAACCTTAAAGAACCGACCAGGGTTAATCGAACGATATATTCCTTCTCAAAGAGTAGCTGCCAGAAGAGAAGATGAAATTGCGCTGCAGACAGGTGACCGAGAATATGTTCGTATTCAGGAAGCTCTTTCCGTTGACAATGGTAAGGGCTTTATTATTTTTCTTGATCCGGAAAAAAATTATAATGTCTATCGTCCGGATGAAAAAGGGATTCTTCAGACTCCTTCCGGCAGTCTGTCTGGAAAAGAATTTTCCAAGTATACAGAACAATCTGACGAAACACATCGTTTAGATTATATTCCGTATGCAGAAACTGAAACTCCGTCCGAAGCTCCTCAAAAGCAATCATCAAAAGCAAAATCTATGGAAAAAACTGTTTCACAAAGCTCTCCAGATGTTTCTACTCAAGAAGCAGCTTTTCCCGTTACCATTAATCGTAGTCTTGTTGATGATATTATGGATGACAAGACTTTTATTTCTCGTATTCCTGGTTCTAAATTGCATATCAAACTTCCTCTTTTTTCCATTGCTGATGACGGAAAAACTCTTGTTTCAGCAATTGATCCACAAAAGGAATATGAAATTTTTAAAAATGATTCACCAACATCGAATCCTTTATTGAATATGAAAGGAGCGCAAATACTACCTTATTATGATCCAGTTCGACGCAAAAACATAACAAAACAGTTCGGCCAGAATCAAAATAAGATTTTAAAGTTTTCTCAAAATCCTGCTTCTAAACACAAGCCTAAATCTTCCCCTATAAGGAAAAAAGACTTAAAGCTTTAATATAAGGAGAAAAAATGATAAAGAAAAAAAAGATTCCAATTAAAAGTCTTGTGCTTATTCTTATTTTGGTCGAATTAATCTGCCTTGTATTTGCAGGTATTTTGGGTGAACCTGGTAATGATATAAATCTTAAAACAGCGTCATGGATGAATCATCCATGGCGCTGTTTTAATCAGTACACATTGATTAGTCTTGGATGTGGTCTGACCGGATGGGTATTTTTTCTTGCGTTTTATTTGGATACGCATCGCAACACACATTCAGACATTGAACATGGTTCTGCAGAATGGGATGACCCGGACACTGCAAATAAACGCATGGCCGATCTTGAGCATCCGGAAAATAACCGCATTCTTTCCAAACACGTAAATCAGGCTTTATCCGGTTCGAAATCCTTTCCAAATAATAATATGATTGTTGTCGGTGCTCCTGGTACCGGTAAATCATTATTTGTGATTGCTCCAAATATTTTAAAATGTATTTCTTCCTATTTATTCATGGACCCTAAAGGTGAACTTGTGGAAAAATATGGAAACTATTTGCAAAAGAACGGTTATCAGATCCGTGTTTTGAACTTAAAAAACATGGAATCTTCTGATCGATACAATCCTTTTGTTTATATCCGAACAGAAGATGATATTCCACGATTGATTATGAATATTTTCAAGTCTGTGGAACCCCCGGATGCCCAAAAAGGCGACCCTTTCTGGGATGATGGTTGCGCTCTTTATCTGCAGTCTCTCTTTTATTTCGTGTGGGCTGTATCTGTACCAGATAAAAAAAAGATTTTTGCAGAAGCCGGTTTAAAATGGGAACCTGTATATGCTACGCAAACTTTAAATCAAGTAACAAAGCTCATGCAGCTGGAAAGTAAAAAAGTACCACCTCGCTCTGAGGATGAAGAAGAGTCCACAGAATTATCTTTATTAATGGATGCATTAGCAGATATGTATCCAGATCATCCAGCTGTCAGAGATTATCGTAAATTAAAAGAAGGTGCGCCCGAAACAGTTGCTTCCATTCTTTTAATTTTAAATGGAAAATTCAAGTTCTTTTATTCGAAATCTATTCAGCGCATTTTTGAAGCAGATGATATGAACTTATGGGAACTTGGAACCGGTTGGCACAGGGATGGAAAAAGTAAAGTAGCACTATTTCTAGTCCTAAAAGAAAACGATAGCAGCTACAATTTTGTGGGAAATATGCTTTATCAACAGCTGTTCGATGAACTTTTGGTAGAAGCAGATCAGAATTACCATGGTGTTCTTCCTATTCGTGTTGAGTGTTGGATGGACGAGTTTGGCAACGGGTTACGGCCGGAAGGTTTTGAACATTTAATCACAACCCTTCGATCTCGTAACATTGCTGTCATGCTGTTCCTGCAATCAATTAGTCAGCTGCAAACCATGTACAAGGGTGACGGATGGAAAGTATTCATGGATTCCTGTGCTGTATTTTTATTTCTTGGTTCCGGCCGTGGTGCGTATGACACCCAGGAAACTATCAGTAAAATGTTGGGTGCTGCCACAATCGAAAAGGCATCCGGTAGTGTTTCATACGGTCAAAACGGAAGCAGCAGCACAAGCTACGATCGCCTGCAGCGTTCGCTTATGGATGCAAATGAAGTTGCACAAATGGATAAAGACAGTTGCATCATTCTTCCATTTGCAAGTAAACCAATCATCGACAAAAAATATAAGCCATTCCATGATCCCTCTTATTTGAAGGCAAAAAAATATGGACCTTATACCCATCCAGTTGAAATTTTCCGTGATAAAAACGGAAACCTGCATACAGTAAATCACCAGGAGAAATTTTATTTTCCGGATGAAGGTCTTCAAGCAAAAATACGCGATGATCTAAAAGAAGGGAAATCTTCCGGCATGTTATTCGAACTCAGCGAAGATGAATTTTGTTCTCTGGATCTGGATGATCCGAAACTGAATGGCCCGCAAGGAAATCTTTTTTTGCTTCAACAGTTAAAGAAATTGGAAGATGATAGTGCCACTTTAAAATTACAGAATGCTGTCAACGAAAAAATGAATTCTGTAATTTATGATACGTCAGACAACACATCCTCCTTGGAGGCAGATGAAGAATCTGCCGCAGAAACCATTTCTGTTTATGATGTGCGTCAATCTTGGGATCTTTCCGGGAATCTGGAAGATGTTATCCGAAGATATATACTCGAACTTTCCGAAGATGAAGTATCAAACATCACAGAAGCTATGAATCGGCATATCCCGGAAAAGAAGATCAAAGATTGTTTAACTCTTCCACCGGAAAAATTATGTCTTATGCTGCAGTTTTATATGAAACAAGCAAACTAAAGTAACTTAGAGAGGAAGTATACCTTATGGCCGAAGAGAAAAAAAACAGATCAGAGGAACTAGAAAGTCTGGATAAGAAAATCAATGAGATTATTAATGGATGGAATCAAAATCCGGAAGAGATTGTTGAATTTTTACAGTTCTCCAGCAAATTTTCTTACGCTTATTCACCACGCAACATGATGCTCATTGCTCAACAGCAAAGAGGAGCTTTACTCTGTAAATCCTTTAAAGCCTGGAAAGAACTTGGTTACTCTGTAAAAAAAGGTGAGCATGGAATGGAAGTGTACGTCCATACACCGATCACTATTTTAAAAACAGATGATGGAGATATTCCTTATAGTAAAGCATCCAAAGAACAGCAGGCCGCTTATGATGTCGGAGAAATAGAAGGAGAGAAACTTTCGTATTTCAAAAAAGGATATACATTTGATATTACGCAGACAAACTTTCCTCCGGAAAAATATCCAAAGCTTCTTGACCGTGGAATTCCATCTGAATTTTACAGAAGCTGCACAAATATATTAAAAGAATACTGTGAAGAGAATCTTGGGCTTAAAGTTTTTCTGCAAGACCAGGAACAAAATATTAAAGGAGTTTCCCTTTATGGCTATCACAGTCCGTCAGAACACGAAATTCATATTGCTTCAACTTTACAGGATACCGCTGCTTTCTCAACATTAACACATGAATTCGGACACGCTCTTGCACATGGATCTGTCGAAGAATCTCTGAATACAAATTTGCATCAAAAAGAATTTGAAGCTGATGTTATGAGTATTATGTTTTGTCAACACTATGGGCTTGAAATAACCGACGAAAGAAAGAGTCATCTTTCTGGTCATTACAAAGATTGGAAAAAATCCGATCCGAACAATTTTCATCCGGATAAAAGTATGCGGAAAATGTTTGACTTATTTAGGGAACACTCAACTGTCCTGGATCAAAAAATAGTTAAAGCTTTTCCAGAGCTTGCAACAAAATTACTTCCGCAAGAACTAGAAGTGAATTCAGAAAAAAAGAAAGTTGTAAATAAAACTGCTAAGAGAAAACCAAAGAAAAAGAAAACACCAAGACTGTAAATACGATTTTTTATGAAGAAGAAAAATAGATGCGCAGACGAATTTCCATCCAGCAGTATCAGAAAATACATCGGCTATCCAGATAGTGCGTATATACATTTTGATGAAGTTGGTGCAGTGCTTTTTATTTTTCGAGCAAATCCTTCTTTGAAAGAATTGGATGGATTCGAAAAAAAATTTGAAATTCGAATTACAGAATTTTCAAAAATCATGTTTATCTCTTTTCGCTTTGGATCTTCTGACTGGTGCAGCATCTCATATTCTCCATACTTAGACACATGGCAGAGCAAACAATTTATTTTTCCGAATTGTAAGTACGGAATAAATTTATTCATAGCACTTTTCGATACATCAACCGGAAAAATATTAAGGGCCAGGATGCTCGATCTTCCGTGCCTCTTTTCAAAAAAAATACGCTCTGCCATTGTACTGCAGGCACTGCAGCCATTCAATAAAGAGAAATATATTAAAGTTATTAAGCAGTTTACTTTTTTTCATTCGCAAGAAGAAATTGCAGTGCAAAGCAAATTATCATCACGCTGCACAGTCCATTATCGTGCATCACAGACTGTCCCTATACAAAAATAATGAATTATTTTCACACCACACATTTCAAAATAATCAGAAAAATGCAGAATCACTATTCTGTGTTTCATAAAAAATTAAAAGTGAGGTAACTAAAATGGAAAGAAAAAAAACTCAGGCAACAACAGCAAAGTTAAAAAAGGTTCAGACCGAAATCAAAAAGACAAAGGATAAACTCAATAAACTTATGGCAGAAGAGGAACGTTTGACTGTTCAGTATCAGACAGAAAGTTACGAAGAGACTTTAGCTTATTTGAAGTCTGCAAGCAAAAATGGAAAGCCAGATCTTGAAGAGATGTGGAAGTTTTTGCAGAGCACTTATTCTCCTGAGTTGAAAAATTCAGTTTCACCATCGACCGGAAATTCTGCACCTTCAGAAGAATCAACTGATGACGTAGAAGAAAATTCTGAAACAGAAGAAACATCCAGCACTGTTCCGGAACAAAAAATTTCTCATTATGATTCAAATGATCTTGAGTTTTTAGCTGACTAATTTTTTGCGGGACATCCTTTTGGGGTGAGGACGTCCCGTTTTTCAAATAGAATCGAGGTAGCAAATGGAAAGCAAAAATTATCATTTCAATGTGAGCAATCCCGAATTGATTTCAAAAATTGAACGCTTCAATGAATATGGATTTGCAAACCGAACTGATTTTTTTCTTGAAGCAATAAAAGCATATGACACAATTTTCACTCCAGAAAATTCTTTGAAAAAACTCATCACAGACGCAGTGATGGATGGAATTGTTGGAGCATTGAACATAGAAACAAACACAACTGATGATGGTGATAAAACAAATTTTGAAGACAGTGATGAAGATTATCTCATCTACATTAAGTAAGAATTGTAAAAATTTACATTACCTTATACCTACGCTCGATATAAAATCGAGCAAAAGGGGTCTTAGGGGACTCCCTAACAAGATGCAAATTGTTTACAATTTGCGTATCTTGCTAATTAAGAAATAGGAATGTGTTTCTTATGGTCGTAAAACGTCCATGAGCCTGCAGCCCCAGTGTTTATGCGGCTTTCCGGGATTTTCATAAAAAACGCATTTTTCTCCACAAAAAGCCCATGGTCATAAAACGTCCATGGATATTTTTTTCATGGTCGTAAAACGTCCATGGGCTTTTTTTAATTGATTTGTCTCGAAAATTTTTATCACCGAGTACAGAAAAGAGGAAAGTATTGATGGAAAAAGAAAATAAAAAAGCAACTGCCTCTGAGAAACTGACGAAGGTAGTTGCCATTCGAATTTCTCAAACTGATTATGATATTTTTTTAGAAAAAGCAAAAATGGAAAATCCGGAATCCACAAAAATAAATATTTCAAAATACTTATGCAGCGTTTTACACGATTCCACAATTTCAAATTTTCATTTTTTAAAAAAGAATTTTCGTCAAGTCGAACAGGCCTTACTCAATATTGACAGCAAACTTTTGCAGATCGAAAAAAATTCGGCAGGATCTTTTTATCCGGAAGAAATGTTGGAAAAAATCTCTGAATGTAAACGGCAGCTTGAAAAATTAGAGTTTGATTTTCAAAAATTGGAAGAGGAGATTTCAAAATGGCAATCACCAAACTGAGTCATGTCAAAGAACGGAAATCCGGAAATCCTAACGCAGGACTCTATAATTGCATTGATTATATTTTGAATCCTGACAAAACAGAAGAGCGTTATATCGGAGGAAACGCGGGTTCCACTACACAGGAAGTATATAACCGGATGATGGCAACAAAACAAGAATTTCGCAAATTGGATGGCCGACAATGTTATCACTTCATTATTAGTTTCGCACCAGGCGAAACGGATGCTATCACCTGCTTCAATATTGCTCAGGATTTTTGTGAAAAATATCTAGCCGGAAAATATGAATACGTTTTTTCTGTCCATACAGATCACGCGCATATGCACGCTCACATAGTTTTTAATTCTGTCAGTTTAGTAGACGGAGTAAAGTATCATTATTCAGATGGACAGTGGAAGAGTAACATTCAACCGATAACGGATCAGCTTTGCGAAAAATATGGACTGAAAAAATTGACTTACGTTCCAGGAAAAAGAAAAGGCGTTGATTATGGAACATGGAGGGAAAAGAAAGATCCATCCGGAAGTCAACGATTACGTGAAGCTATTGACATGGCAATAGCGCAATCTGATTCCTACGATGATTTTCTTTCTATAATGAGGAAGTCATATCAAGTAAAAATTGGGTTTTCACAAAAATGGAATTCTGAATATCTTTCATTTAAAGATTTTAAAACTCCGGCCGGACGATACCGTAGAAATTACGTTCTTGGAAAATCATATACTGTCGCAAGTATTCAAAAGCGCATTTCATTAAATAAGATGGAAATTCCAGAATCATTAAAACGACTGCCACCACATATTCGAGGTTTTGAATCTTCCATCGGCTCTGGTTTTCGTTCAGCAAATGGTTTATACCTTACGCAGCATCAAAAACGTTATATGATTCAATACTGGAGGTTAAAAAATTCCGAACGCACAGTTACTAGTGGCACAGGGAACATTCGAGAATATTCAAAAGAGGCTGATAGAAATTTGCGTGACCTGCAAACCGTGCAAGATAATAAAATTCGAACCGTTCAGGATTTGTCCTCCCGCTTGGATGAATTGAATCAAATGACCGATTCCATCCGAAGAGAACTTCGTGCAATACAGTCTAGCCGTGAAGATTCAGAAACAGAGAATGTCATTTCCGAATATCTTTCCATTCAAAGTGCATTTGCGAATGCCGCTGTTCCTATTGAAATGGAAGGGAAATTTGAAAACCGATTGGATGAGATCGAAGAAAACTATCCGATCGAAGAATTGATACACCAAAAAGAATCTAATAGTAAAAAAGAAAAACAACTACAGAAAGAAATCAAAAATTTGCAACAGGCATCCAGACGTTTATCAAAATTAAAAAAGATCCAAAAGAGATAAAGAGGAGTAGTGAAAATGGCTTTCCAAAAATATTCTGAAGAAAAACGTAATGAAATTTTAGATTCTCAACAGGAAAAAAATGCGCGTGGAAAAATAAGTTTATTACTGAATTTGGGATTTCCCAAAGATTGGATTGAAAAAATGCTTCCTTATATAAATGAGGATACTACATCATGGCAATTACGCATGATCAGTCTTTTCGATCAAGATCCGGAAGATCTCGTAGCCATGTTGGAAGATTCCGTAAAAAATTCTTCTGTGGAAATTTTTCAATCTATCCGGAAGAAATATTATATTGAGAAAAAAAGCAGTGCAGATATTGACCAGATTCAAAAATCAATGGAGCAATACGTTCCATTGATTCATAACCAACTAGACGCTTACAATGAGATGTCCTCTTTGTTGCAGCAGCAATTCGCCGCCCAAAAAGAGAAAGATGATCTGCATAAATCAAAGGGTGATCTGCAAGAAAAAATAAATGCTATGCAGAAGGAGCATGAAAAAATTTCTATTGAAAAGGAAGATATTTTTCATCAGCTACAGGATTCAGAGAAAGAAAAAATTTCCATTCAGCAACAACTCGTTGATGCGACTGAATCGTTGCAGAAATCTCAGGGAACTGCAGCTTCTTATGAAAAACAAATTGCTATTCTGAATAATAGAATTGATGAACTTGAAAAGCAGTTGGAAGTATATCAAGCTAAAGAAAATGAAATTGCCCAGGAAGAAGAGAATCAGCTTGAACAGATTCCCGTTAAACGTCGAATAAGCTGGTCATCTTTTTTTCATGACTCTAAAATAAAACGCAAAGAAGAACTAGACATTCAAGAACAGGCTGAACGTGAGAGACTTGCAAAGGAATACATTTATGATCCATCCCATTCTGAAGAACAGGCTGCGCTTTTTCTCGATGCAGCAGGA
>QWCK01002714.1_pt1 | contig 35607 bp, 27 predicted proteins | sample 1972571 | NCBI WGS metagenome assembly QWCK01 (sample SAMN09866710, study PRJNA288562) | Human gut metagenome isolate term2_stool, whole genome shotgun sequencing... | isolation source: gut | host: Homo sapiens | place: USA: California | reverse complement strand
AATTGTGGCAGTAGCAAAATCCAGAGGTTTTGTATATCCGGGTTCCGAAATTTACGGCGGCCTGGCAAATACCTGGGATTACGGCCCGCTCGGTGTTGAACTGAAAAACAACGTGAAAAAAGCATGGTGGCAGAAATTCGTCATGGAGAGCCCGCACAACGTAGGCGTTGACTGTGCGATCCTGATGAACCCGCAGACATGGGTAGCTTCCGGTCATCTCGGCGGATTTTCCGATCCTCTGATGGACTGTAAGGAATGCCATGAGCGTTTCCGTGCAGATAAACTGATCGAGGATTTCTGTGAGGAAAAAGGCATCGAAATCGAAGGCGGCAGCGTAGATGCATGGTCTCAGGAAGTTTACCGATATCCGTCAGTTCAACCTGATGTTCAAAACCTTCCAGGGTGTTACAGAGGATGCGAAGAACACCGTATATCTTCGTCCGGAGACTGCACAGGGTATCTTCGTAAACTTCAAAAACGTACAGCGTACTTCCAGAAAGAAAATTCCGTTCGGAATCGGTCAGATCGGTAAATCTTTCCGTAACGAGATTACACCGGGTAACTTCACCTTCCGTACCCGTGAGTTCGAGCAGATGGAGCTGGAGTTCTTCTGCGAGCCTGGCACCGATCTTGACTGGTTCCAGTACTGGAGAGGCTTCTGCATCAACTGGCTGAAGAGCCTCGGCATGAAAGACGAAGAGATGCGTGCAAGAGACCATTCTCCGGAAGCGCTGTGCTTCTACAGCAAGGGAACAACCGATATCGAGTTCCTGTTCCCGTTCGGATGGGGCGAGCTGTGGGGAATCGCAGACCGTACCGATTACGACCTGACTCAGCATCAGAATGTATCCGGACAGGATATGACCTATTTCGATCCAGAGAAGAACGAGAAATACATCCCGTATGTTATCGAGCCGTCTCTTGGTGCTGACCGTGTCGTTCTGGCATTCCTGTGCAGCGCTTATGACGAGGAAGTTCTCGACGCAGAGAAGAATGATGTTCGTACCGTGATGCATTTCCATCCGGCACTGGCACCGGTAAAAATCGGTGTGCTTCCGCTTTCCAAGAAGCTGAACGAGGGCGCTGAGAAAGTCTTTGCAGAGCTGTCCAAGAAATACAACTGCGAGTTTGATGACCGTGGAAATATCGGAAAACGGTATCGCCGTCAGGATGAGATCGGTACTCCGTACTGCATCACCTACGACTTCGATTCCGAGACCGATGGTGCTGTTACCGTCCGTGACCGTGACACCATGGAGCAGGAGAGAATTAAAATTGAGGATCTCGATGCTTACTTTGCAGATAAATTTACTTTCTAATCTGGCTTTTTAGTCCGGAAAAAGAGTAGAAAAAAAGGATTCCCACTCGAGGGAATCCTTTTTTGTATACTTTGTATTACTCAATAATCGTACCTGTTTTTCCCTGGAATCCGGCGAGTGCGGAATCAATGGAAGTGATGACTGCGGTACGGCCGATGCCTTTCTCGAGGAAAGAAACAGCTGCTTCCATCTTCGGCAGCATGGAGTTTTCTCCGAACTGGCCTTCTGCGATGTATTTCTTCGCGTCAGCAACGGTGATGTGCTCCAGCGGTTTTTCGTCCGGGGTACCGTAGTTGATGGAAACGTTTTCCACGCTGGTCAGGATCATCAGCATGTCTGCGTTCAGCATTTCTGCCATCAGGCCGCTGGTGAGGTCTTTTTCGATGACTGCGGATGCACCCTTTAACTCTTCATTCTGCGGGAGAACCGGGATTCCGCCGCCGCCTGCTGCGATGACAACCTGTCCGGCATCGAGAAGAAGACGGATGGAGTCGATCTCTACGATATCCTGCGGCTTCGGAGCAGCAACGATTCGGCGGTAGCCGTCCTCGGTTTTCGTTACGTAGTTTCCTTTTTCTTCCTCTGAGTCAGCCTCCTCTTTGGTAAGCGTACGGCCGATCAGTTTGACCGGATTGTTGAAGGCATCGTCGTACGGATCTACTTCAACCTGTGTAAGAATCGTGGATGTGGTTTTGAAGATTCCCCTGCGGAGAAGCTCAGCACGGATGGCGTTCTGCAGGTCGTAGCCGATGTAGCCTTCGCTCATAGCGGAGCAGACAGACATCGGGGCTGCGCTGTAGTCGGTGTGCATTTTGCCGAATTCATTCATCGCCATGTGGATCATGCCGACCTGCGGCGCATTGCTGTGGGTGATGACAACATCAGCGCCGGCAGCAACGAGATCTGCGATTACTTTTGCGGAACGTTTTACGGCTGCTTTCTGTTCCGGCAGCGTCGTTCCAAGAGCTTTGTGTCCCAGTGCAACAACTATTTTTTTTCTTTTCATTGGAAGATACCTCTCTTTGCAGTTCATAGATTTTGATACGAAAAAACCAGGCATCAATATAAAACTATTATAAAGTTTATGGGGGCAAAAATCAAGAAGAAACCGACATTGCGCACATTGAAATGTTTTTCGGACTATGGTATTCTATAAAAGTATCTGAGTCGTAGGGATTTGAAACGTGAAAGGGAGGTCCCGGCATGAAAAACATGCGCACGTTACAAAAACGGATCGCATATCAGCTCCAGCAGGGCAGTCTGGATGCGGAAGTTACAGGAATCACATGCGACAGCAGAAAAGTACAGCCGCAGAACGTGTTTGTCTGCATCCGCGGAAACAGGATGGACGGGCACGTATATGCAGAAGAAGCAGTCGAGAGGGGCGCTGCTGTCCTGGTTGCGGAGCGGGAACTGGAAGGGATTCCGGAAAAGGTAACCGTACTCGTAGTAAAGGACAGCAGAGAAGCACTCGCACAGCTTTCCTGTGCCTGGGAGGACGATCCGGCGCAGCACCTTGTGACAATCGGAGTGACCGGCACGAAGGGAAAGACGACGACGGCATATATGATTTACGAAATCCTGCGAAAAGCAGGGATCCGCGCAGGACTCATCGGAACGATCGAGACGAGGATCGGGGAAAAAAGCATTCCGTCAGAAAATACAACGCCGGAGCCTGTTGTGCTGCAGAAGCTGTTTTCTGAAATGATGCGGGAGGGCTGCACCCATGTTGTGATGGAGGTTTCCTCGCAGGCGGAAAAACAGCACCGGTGTGATGGATTTACGTTTGATTACGGTGTGTTCACCAACATTGGAAACGACCACATCGGCGCCGGGGAGCATGCATCGTTTGCAGAATATCTGTCCTGCAAAAAGAAGCTGCTTCGCACCTGCAGAACCGGAATTGTAAACCGGGATGACAAAAGGTTTCCGGAGATCATAAGGCAGAGCACCTGCCGTCTGGTGACATTCGGATGCAGGGAAAAAGCTGATTTTATGGCAGCAGATGCAGCACTCGATCAGGCGCCCGGCGTGCTCGGTGTCTCATACCGGGTGCAGGGCGCAGCGGATTTTCCGGTACGGGTAGATCTGCCGGGTCTGTTTTCCGTTTCCAACTCGCTTGCCGCCATTGCGGTCTGCGCGCAGATGGGAATCCCGGAAAAGGCGATGCAGGAGGCACTTTCCGCAGTCCGCGTCCGTGGGCGGTGTGAGGCAGTTCCGGTGTATCCGGAAATGACGCTTCTCATTGACTACGCACACAATGCGATGAGCCTCGAAAGCCTGTTAAAGACACTGCGGAAATACCATCCGAAGCGCCTGATCTGTCTCTTCGGCTGCGGCGGAAACCGCGCGCGGGACCGGAGATTCCAGATGGGAGAGGTGTCGGGGCGTCTGGCGGATCTGACCGTCATCACCTCGGACAATCCGCGGGATGAGGAACCACAGGCGATTCTGGACGATATCCGGACGGGAATCGGGAAAACAGAAGGCGCTTTCGTTGAGATTGCAGACCGTAAGGAGGCGATCCGGTATGTGATCGAAAACCGGCAGCCGGGCGATCTCGTGGTGCTCGCGGGAAAAGGCCACGAAACGTATCAGATCCGGAAGGGGAAACGGTACGAGATGGATGAGCGCGTGCTGATCCGGGAAATACTGGAAGAAAGTAAGGGGAATGTATGAGCAGCGTTTACGCTGATGTAATCGTAGATATCACAAATGAAAAACTGGACCGGACCTTTCAGTACAAGGTTCCCCCGGAACTGACAGGGGAGATCGGTCCGGGAACGGCGGTACAGATTCCATTTGGAAACGGAAACCGCACGATCACCGGCTATGTGCTTTCCGTCGGAAACGAGCCGAAATATCCGCAGGACCGGATGAAGGCCATTCTTGCGGTACAAAAGGATGCGGCGACTGTAGAGACGAAGCTCATCGCGCTCGCCGCGTGGATGCGTCATACGTACGGATCGACGATGATCCAGGCGTTAAAGACGGTGCTTCCGGTCAAAGTAAAGGCGCGCGGGAAAGAAACCCGCGAAATTGCGCTTCTTGCAGATCCCGCAGAGTGTAAGGAGCTGCTGGAAAACTACAGAAAGAAAAATTATAAAGCGAGAATCCGTCTCTTAAACGCGCTGCTGGCCCAGCCGGTTCTTCCAGGGCCGGTTGTGAGCAAGGAACTGAAAATCACGGCAGATACGCTGCACGTGATGGAAGAGCAGGGCGTGTTGGAAATCCGCCGTACGAGCACCTGGAGAAATCCGGTATCCGATGCGGCAGGAAGAACAACTGCGGGAAAACCAAACGAACAGCAGCAGGCCGTGGTGGACGGCATTCGAAAGGAATGGGAAGGGCAGAACCGCCCCTGCCTGATCCGCGGTGTGACGGGAAGCGGCAAAACGCTCGTCTATATGGAGCTGATGGAGCGAGTGCTGAAGGAAGGAAAACAGGTGATCGTGCTGATCCCGGAGATTGCGCTGACGTATCAGAACGTGGAGCGGTTCTGCGCACGGTTTGGAACAAGGGTCACAGTGGTCAACTCGCGGATGACACCGTCCGAGCGCGCCGACCAGATGGAGCGCGCGCGGCGCGGGGAGGTCAGTATTATGATCGGTCCGCGTTCCGCACTCTTTGCACCGTTTCCGGATCTGGGGCTGATCGTAATCGATGAGGAGCATGAAACCTCCTATAAAAGTGAAGTGACGCCGCGCTACCATGCAAGGGAGACCGCCGTGCGCCGCGCCGGGCTGGAGCATGCCCATGTGGTGATGGGTTCGGCAACGCCGTCGGTGGATGCTTCTTACGCCTGCGAGACGGGAGCGTACGCGCTGTTCCGGATGGATGCGCGGTACGGAAATGCAGCACTTCCGTCCGTATGGATCGCGGATATGCGGGAAGAATTACAGATGGGAAACCGTTCGATTCTGTCTGGAAAACTGCGGGAAGAGATCGAAAAACGGCTTGAAAAAAAGGAACAGGTTGTACTGTTTCTGAACCGCAGAGGCTATGCGGGCTTCGTCTCATGCCGTGCATGCGGCCATGTGATGAAATGCCCGCACTGCGATGTATCACTGACAGCACACAATAACGGAAAGCTCGTCTGCCATTACTGCGGTTATGAAACACCGCAGGTACATGCGTGCCCGTCGTGCGGTTCCCCGTACATCGGCGGCTTCCGTGCCGGCACACAGCAGATCGAGCAGAACGTGAAAAAGCTGTTTCCAAAGGCACGCGTTCTTAGGATGGATGGCGACACGACAAAAACGAAAAACAGTTATGAAGAAATCCTGTCCGCATTTGCGGCGGGGAAGGCCGATATCCTGATTGGAACCCAGATGATCGTAAAAGGCCACGATTTCCCGAATGTCACGCTGGTGGGAGCGCTGGCGGCGGATCTCTCCCTGAATGCAGTCGATTACCGTGCCGGGGAGCGTACGTTCCAGCTGCTGACGCAGGCAGTCGGCCGCGCCGGAAGAGGCGAAAAGCCGGGAATGGCAGTCATTCAGACGTACCATCCCGAACATTACAGCATTCAGACGGCGGCAGAGCAGGATTACGGGACATTTTACGAGAAAGAAATGGACTACCGCCGTCTGATGGGATATCCCCCGGCGGCGGAGCTTCTGGCGATCCACGGAGCCGGGGAGGATGAAGCGCATCTGACGCAGGCGATGGAATACATTCGCAGATATCTCATCCGCATCCGGGGAAACCGCGAAGTCCAGATCATCGGCCCGGCAAGTGAGGCAGTGTCGAAAATCAATGACCTGTACCGCATGGCCGTGTATGTACGCGCGCCGCAGGAAGAGGTGCTGGCAGAACTGCGGGAAAAACTGGAGCGGTATATCGAGATTAACAAAGGCTTCCGTACCGTTTATTTACAGTTTGACTTCAGCAGAAAGTATTAGTTTTTTCATACTATTTACACATAGATTATTTATAATAGAAGAGCAAAAGAAAGGAAAAGAATTATGGCAATCAGAGAAATCAGAGTCGTAGGCGACCGCGTATTAACGAAAAAATGCAGACCGGTGGAGAAGATGACACCAAGAATCAGCGAGCTGATCGACGACATGTTTGACACCATGTATGAGGCAAACGGTGTCGGCCTTGCCGCACCGCAGGTCGGCATCTTAAAGAGAATCGTAGTCATGGATGTAGATGGAACCCCACATCTTCTGATCAATCCGGAAATCCTGGAGACTTCCGGAAGCCAGACAGGAGCAGAAGGCTGCTTAAGCCTTCCGGGAAAATCCGGTACAGTAACCCGTCCGAATTACGTAAAGGTAAGAGCACTGGACCGCGACATGCAGCCGTTTGAACTGGAGGGAACCGAACTTCTTGCCCGCTGCATCTGCCACGAGTGCGATCACCTCGATGGACATATGTATACAGAAAAAGTAGAAGGCGAACTCTGGGACAACACGTACGATGAGTATGAGGAGTACGAGGACGAAGAGTAAGTCTTAAAATAAAGGAGATGACTTCAGATGAAAGTGGTATTTATGGGAACCCCGGATTTCTCCGTGGGAACACTTGAGGCACTCGTGGAGGCCGGTTATGAGATCACAGGCGTTGTGACCCAGCCGGACAAACCGAAGGGCCGCGGAAAACAGATGATGCCGACACCGGTGAAAGAGGCAGCCGAAAAACACGGCCTTCCGGTCTATCAGCCGCGCCGCGTGCGGGATGCAGAGGCGATCGAAGAGATCCGGAAAATGGAGCCGGATGTGATCGTTGTCGTTGCATTCGGCCAGATTATTCCAAAAGAGATTTTGGACATGCCGAAATACGGATGCATCAACGTTCATGCATCCCTGCTTCCGGCTTACCGCGGAGCAGCGCCGATCCAGTGGGCTGTCATGAACGGCGATGAAGTGAGCGGCGTAACCATTATGAAGATGGATGAAGGCCTCGACACAGGCGATATGCTGACGAAAGTGGAAGTTCCGCTTGCAGCAGATGAGACCGGCGGCAGTCTCTTTGACAAGCTCGCCGCAGCCGGAGCAAAACTTCTGGTGGAGACACTTCCAAAACTTGAAAAAGGCGAAGTGACACCGGAAAAACAGCCGGAGATAAGCACTACAGAGTATGCGCGGATGATCAAAAAAGAAGACGGAAAGATCGACTGGACGAAGAGTGCCGTTGAGATCGAACGTCAGATCCGTGCGATGAGCCCGTGGCCGAGTGCTTTTACAAAAGTAAACGGAAAGAACCTGAAAATCTGGGATGCCAAAGTCATTGCCATGTTCGGCGGCGATCTGTTCTCGAAAATTCCGGGACAGAATCCGACGAAGAGTGCCGGAAAAGTCTGGGTGGCAGATGAGACAGGTCTCCATGTAAAGACGGGAGACGGCATTCTGGTGATCGAGGAGCTGCAGCTCGAAGGAAAGAAACGGATGAAAACCGCCGATTTCCTGCGCGGCTATGCGATCGAGCCGGGTACCAGACTTGGCGAATAAAAGAGAAAAAGCAACCTGAAGTTGAGGCGGGGAACTACACAGCGGTGTGATGGCTGCTGTGCCTGAGAAAAAAGGAGAAAAACGATATGGGACTTTTTTATGACAGTACGTATCTGCTGGTGATTCTTGCCGCACTGATTTCCATGGCGGTATCCGTCCGCATGAACACGATTTTCAGCAAATATCAGACCGTCCGCTCGTACAGCGGCATGACGGGACGCGAGGCGGCGATGCGCATTCTGCATCAGGCCGGCATCTACGATGTGACCGTCCGCCACGTATCCGGTAAACTGACCGACCACTATGATCCGCGGACAAAAACCGTGAATTTATCGGATGCGGTTTACGATTCAACCTCGGTCGCAGCGATCGGTGTCGCAGCGCATGAGTGCGGCCATGCCGTACAGCACAATACGGATTACGTGCCGCTGAAAGTAAGAAGCGCCATTGTTCCGGCAGCGAATCTTGGATCCCAGCTTTTCTGGCCGCTGTTCCTGATCGGACTGATTTTCAGCCTTCCGATGCTGGTGAAAGCCGGTATCTGGCTGTTTGTGCTGGCACTGGCATTCCAGGTGGTAACACTTCCGGTCGAGTTCGATGCGTCGAGAAGAGCATTAAAAATGCTCAGTGAGGGCGGTATGGTGACAGAGACGGAACACGACGGAGTCAAGAAAGTACTCTGGGCTGCAGCCATGACATACGTGGCAGCGGTGATCGGTTCTCTGCTGCAGCTGCTCCGGCTGCTGATTTTATCCGGAGCATTTAGGAGAAATGATGACTGATACAATCAATACAAGAGAGCTGATTATGAACATTCTGCTTGAGATGGACAGGGAGAAAACGCCCTGCCATCTTGCTGTAAGGGATGCCCTCGATAAATACCAGTTCCTGCCGCGGCAGGACCGTGCGTTTATCAAGCGGGTCTGCGAGGGAACCGTGGAATACGGCATCCAGAATGACTACATCATCAATCAGTATTCCAAAATCAAGATCAACAAATGCAAGCCGGTGATTCGTGCGATCTTACGGATGTCGGTGTACCAGATCCGTTTTCTTGACGCAGTACCGGATTCGGCAGTCGTCAATGAGGCGGTGAAACTGGCGGAAAAGAAGCATTTTTACAACTTAAAGGGCTTTGTCAACGGCGTTCTGCGCACGATCGTGCGGGAGAAAGATCATCTGCCGATGCCGAAGGAGAACAATACTACGCAGTATCTTTCCGTGAAATACTCCATGCCGGAATTTCTGGTTGAGGAGTTCGTATCCCAGTACGGAAAAGAAACGGCAGAAACGATGATGGCGGATTTCCTAAAAGAAAAACAGGTGACGATCCGTATCAACCGCTGGAACAATACGATCGAGGAGACGAAGAAAAGCCTGGAAAGCCAGGAGGCAGAGCTGGAAAAAGCGCCGTATCTTGGCGAGGCGTTCTATCTGAAAAACTTTGAGACGATCGCATCACTGAATGCCTTCCAGGAAGGCCGGTTCCAGATTCAGGATGTGAGCTCCATGATGGCGGCGCATCTGGCGGATCCAAAGCCGGGTGACCAGGTGCTGGATCTCTGCGCGGCACCGGGTGGAAAGAGCCTCCATGCAGCAGATAAAATGAGAAATCAGGGATGCGTGGAAGCGCGTGATCTCACCGAATACAAGGTCGATCTGATCCGGGAAAATGTGCAGAGAGCAGGTGTTTCCTGCGTCGTGCCGAAGGTAAAAGATGCGGAACAGCTCGATGCGGAATGGATCGGAAAAGCGGACGTTGTGATTGCGGACCTGCCGTGCACCGGATACGGCGTCATCGGCAGAAAGCCGGATATCAAATATTACGCTTCAAAAGAAAAAGAAGAGGAGCTGGTACGGATTCAGCGGGCAATCCTTGCAAATGCCGCATCGTACGTAAAGCCGGGCGGCACACTGCTGTACAGCACATGTACCGTCAACAGAAAAGAAAACAGCGAGAATGCCGCATGGTTTCTGGAACAGTTCCCGTTTGAAGCAGTCAGTCTGGATGAACTGCTGCCGGATGAGCTGAAAAGCGGAGAAACGGCCAAAGGACAGCTGCAGCTGATCCCGGGGGTACACAAGACAGACGGATTTTTCCTTGCAAAATTCCGGAAAACAGAGAAAGGACGGGCGTAACAGATGGATATTAAATCAATGACCTTAGACGAATTAAAGGACGCCTGCCAGCAGATGGGAGAAAAGCCGTTCCGTGCCAAACAGTTATACGACTGGATGCATCATCGTCTGGCGGGCAGCTACGATGAGATGACGAATCTCTCGCTTGCCTTCCGGGAAAAATTAAAGGAACAGTATCCGCTTACCTGTCTCGAAAAAGTGCAGGTGCAGGAGTCCAAAATCGACGGAACGAGAAAATACCTGTTCCGCCTTAGCGACGGCAACGTGATCGAGAGCGTCTGGATGAAGTACCACCACGGAAATTCCGTCTGCATCTCATCCCAGGTCGGTTGCCGGATGGGCTGCCGCTTCTGCGCGTCCACAATCGGCGGACTCGTGCGGTGCCTGACTCCGTCGGAGATGCTCGACCAGATTTACCGGATTTGGGAGGACACCGGGGAGCGGGTCTCCAATCTGGTTGTCATGGGAACGGGTGAGCCGATGGACAACTACGACAATCTGGTGCGCTTCGTGCGGCTGCTTTCGAGCCAGGAAGGACTCAACATCAGCCAGAGAAACATCACCGTTTCCACCTGCGGAATCGTACCGAATATGTACAAATTGGCAGATGAGGGACTCCAGATCACCCTGGCACTTTCCCTTCATGCGCCGAACGATGAAAAGCGCCGCGAGCTGATGCCGATTGCCAATAAATATTCTATTGATGAAATTCTCGATGCATGCCGCAATTACTTTGCAAAAACAGGCCGTCGGATTACATTTGAGTACTCTCTCGTTGGCGGGAAAAATGACAGCGAAGCCGATGCAAAAGAGCTTTCCGCGCGGATTTCGGATATCAACTGTCATGTAAATCTGATCCCGGTCAACCCGATCAAAGAGCGCGATTACGTGAAATCAACGAAAAAAGTCGTAGAGAATTTCAAAAATAAACTTGAAAAATACGGAATTAATGTTACTATTAGAAGGGAAATGGGCGCCGATATTGACGGAGCCTGTGGACAGTTAAGAAAAAGTTTTATCGATAAATCAAACGAACAGCCGTAAAAAGCGGCTGTCAATACAGGAGAAAAAAGCATGAAGGTATTTTCTGCAACCGATATCGGACAGAAACGGACGATGAACCAGGATTTTGTGTTTGCCTCCGCCTCTCCGGTCGGAAACCTTCCGAACCTCTTTGTCGTTGCAGACGGCATGGGAGGCCATAACGCGGGCGATTTTGCTTCGCGTTACGGTGTTTCTGTACTGGTGGAATCTGTAAAAAGAGATACGAATTTCAACCCGGTGCGGATCATTCGGCATGGAATTGAAGCAGCAAACAGCCAGATTTTTGAGCAGGCAAAACGAGATATATCCATGGAAGGCATGGGTACGACGATGGTAGTAGCTACGGTTGTCGGCAACTATGCCTACGTTGCAAACGTAGGAGACAGCAGGCTGTATCTGGCAGCAGATGGCACGTTTGACCAGGTGACGCAGGACCATTCCCTGATTGCAGAGATGGTGCGCCTTGGAGAACTCACTCCCGAGCAGGCGCGGAATCACCCGGACAAAAACATTATTACCAGAGCAGTAGGCACACAGGATACCGTAAAGATTGATTTCTTTGACATTCAGCTTGAAGAGGGCAATCAATTGGTGATGTGCTCGGACGGCCTTTCCAACATGGTAACGGATGAGGAGATTTTCGAACTCATCTGCCGAGAAGACGGTGAGGACAAGGCGAAACGTTTAATTGATAAAGCAAATGCAAATGGCGGCAGAGACAATATCGCAGTCATTGTCGTTGAACCATTTACAAACGAGGTGAAAGAATGTTAAAAGAGGGCGTTATTTTAGGAGAACGATATGAGATCATAAGCCGGATCGGTTCCGGCGGTATGGCTGATGTCTACAAAGCAAAAGACCACAAGCTGAACCGCATGGTGGCCGTCAAGGTTTTAAAACCGGAATTCCGGGAGGATAAAACCTTTATCCGCAAGTTCCGCACGGAGGCACAGGCCGCAGCAGGACTGTCCCATCCGAATATTGTAAACGTGTACGATGTCGGGGAGGACCGCGGCGTTTACTATATCGTCATGGAGCTTGTCGAGGGAATTACTCTGAAGGATTACATTGACCGCAAAGGGAAACTGAGCGTAAAAGAGGCAACCAGCATCGCCATTCAGGTTTCCCTTGGTCTTGAAGCAGCACACAACCGCAATATTGTACACCGCGATGTCAAACCGCAGAACATCATCATTTCCACAGACGGAAAAGTAAAACTTTCCGACTTTGGTATTGCAAAGGCAACTTCTTCCAATACGATCAGTTCGAACGTTATGGGAAGCGTACATTACAGCTCTCCGGAGCAGGTGCGCGGCGGATATTCGGACTATAAGAGTGATATCTATTCCCTTGGCATCACCATGTACGAGATGGTAACCGGAAGAGTGCCGTTTGACGGCGATACCACCGTTGCCATCGCAATCAAGCATCTGCAGGAGGAGATTGAATCTCCATCCAAATATACCCCGAACCTTCCGTTCGCACTGGAGCAGATCATCTTAAAATGTACCCAGAAGAGCCCGGACCGCCGTTACAATAACATGGCGGAGCTGATCGACGACTTGAAGCATTCGCTGATGGAGCCGCAGGGCAATTTCGTAAAAGTAACTCCGTTAAGTTCTCACGCCGAGACTGTTATGGTATCCGCAGAGGAGTTAAGCCAGATCCGTTCCGGCGCAGCAGCAAAGGCCAGCTACGAGGACGAAGAAGACGAGGATGAGGACGAAGAAGAGGATGACCGCGATTCCTACGATGAGGATGACGACGATTCCTACTACGACGATGACGACGACGATGACAAAGCCGGAAACAAACTCGAAAAGATCATCACAATCGGCGGTTTTGCGATTGCAGCCATCATCATCTGCATGCTGATCTACTTTATTGCACAGGCAGCCGGCATTGTCGGCGGAAAAGGACCGACCGCAGCTTCTTCCAGTTCCGCATCATCTTCGAGCAGCACGGAAGTTGTTTCTTCCAGCAGCAAAGAAGAGGAAAAAGTAACCGTTCCGGATCTGACCAACAAAACCGAGGCAGATGCCGTCGATCTGGCAAACAGCCTGAACCTTGGTGTAGTCAACGGCGGAACCGAGGCATCGGATGTCATTGAGGCAGGAAAGATCTGCCGCCAGGATCTGAAACCGGGAACGAAAGTCGATAAAAATGCAACGATTACGTATTATGTAAGCTCCGGAAAAGAAACCGTAACCATTCCGACCGGCATTGTTGGAACACAGAAAGACGCTGCAAGTGCTGCACTGACTCAGCTGGGACTGCAGGTTTCCACAACAGAGGATTTCAGCGATACCGTTGCAGAAGGCTTGGTTATTTCCGTTGACCCGTCAGAGGGAAGTCAGGTTGCGCCGGAATCTACCGTTACGCTGGTGATCAGCAAGGGATCCAAGGACGCGGAAGAAATTGCAATCCGTGATGTAATCGGCCTGGATGAGGAGACAGCAAAATCAATCCTGAGCGATTTCAATATTATTGTGAAAACAGGAACCAGCAGCAAGGTGGCCGAGGGCGAAGTCATGGAGGTTGACCCGGCAATCGGAACCAAAGTAAAGAAAGGTTCTGACGTTACGATTTATGTCAATAGCCCGAGTGCACAGCCAACGACGCCGGATGAGAATACACCGACCCCGACACCGGCAGAGCCGGGCGCAAATACCGCTACGGATGTTACCTGGTCCTGCAGCCAGACCTTAAGTGCGCCGGATCAGTATCAGGGTGGTATTGCAAAAATTGAGCTGATCCAGGATGATGGGAACGGAAACGAGACCTCCATCACCATCATGGACGGACAGGCCATTACGAGCTGGCCGTATTCTGTCAACACCAACTGGAGTGCTTCATCGTCTGCTTCTTCTACCGGAAGAATCGTCTTCTATGAGATGGATTCGAGCGGAAGTTATCAGGCAATTGCACAGTACCAATCGGTTCCGTTGAGTGAAGGGTGAGTATGACAGGAAAGATTATGAAAGGAATTGCCGGATTCTACTACGTAGACGTAGAAGAATCCGGCATTTATGAGTGCAAAGCAAAAGGAATTTTCCGAAAGGAAGGCCAGAAACCGCTCGTCGGAGATCTTGTGGAAATCGAGATTCTGGATGAAGCGGAAAAAACAGGAAATATGACCCGGATTCTGCCGCGAAAAAATGAACTGATCCGTCCGGCAGTGGCCAATATCGATCAGGCGCTTGTGATTTTTGCGCTGGAAAATCCGACCCCGAACCTGACGCTTCTGGACCGTTTTCTTGTGATGATGGAACAGCAGAACGTTCCGACGGCAATCTGTTTCAATAAAAGAGATCTTGCGGGGGAAGATTACACAGACCATCTGCGAAGCGTCTATGAGAACTGCGGTTACCGTGTCTTTACGGTGAGTGCAGCGAAAGAGCAGGGCATGCAGGAAGTGGAAGCATACCTGAAAGGGAAAACAACGGTGGTAGCCGGTCCGTCCGGCGTCGGAAAATCTTCGATCACAAACCGGATGCAGAAAGAAATCCAGATGGAGACCGGAGAGATCAGCAAAAAGCTGAAAAAAGGAAAACACACGACGCGCCATTCCCAGATGATCCCGATCGACCATGAGACGTATCTGTGCGATACGCCGGGGTTCAGCTCGCTTTATACAACCGATATGGAAAAAGAGGAGCTGAAAAACTTTTTCCCGGAATTTCATCCGTACGAAGGAAAATGCCGTTTCCTCGGCTGCATCCACGGAAAAGAGCCGGGCTGTGCCGTTAAAGAGGCACTGGAACAGGGAAATATCAGCAAAGAAAGATTTGAAAATTATACCATGTTCTATGAAGAACTGAAAGAACAGGAAAAGAGGAGATACTAGCATGAGCCGAGTATATCAGTTGGCACCTTCTATTTTATCCGCAGACTTCAACCGTCTCGGAGAACAGATCCAAAGGGTAGAGAAAGCAGAGTGCCGGTGGCTTCATATCGATATTATGGATGGAATGTTTGTACCATCCATTTCGTTTGGAATGCCGGTGGTAAAGTCGATCCGAAAAGAAAGCAGTCTGTATTTTGATGTTCATATGATGGTAAAGGACCCGGAGCGGTACGTAGAAGAATTTCAAAGCTGCGGGGCGGATATGATCACGGTTCACGCGGAGGCATGCCGCGATCTGGCAGAAACCGTGAAAAAGATTCATGAAACAGGCGCAGATGCCGGAGTTGCCGTAAATCCGGATACGCCGCTTTCTGCGGTTACGGACGTGATGGATCAGGTAGAAATGATTCTGATTATGAGCGTTTATCCTGGCTTCGGCGGCCAGAAGTATATCCCGGAGTCGACGGAGAGGATCCGTACGCTCCGCAGAATGCTGGATGAAAAGGGACTGGAGCATGTGCACATTCAGGTCGATGGCGGCATCAACCGCGCGACCATCGATGAAGTCCTTGCGGCAGGTGCCAACATCATCGTGGCAGGCTCTGCTGTATTTGGCAGCAACATCGAGCAGAACGTGCGCGAGCTGCAGGAAAAAATTTCTTCATACAGCAAAAAGGCAGAATAAGATACAAAAAGACAGAAAAAAGAGGCAGGGAAACGTGAGAACATGTATTATTTCGGGAGGGATGATCGAACCGGATTTTGCCTTCCCATATCTTCAGAAACAGCAGTTTGATATTATCCTGGCAGCAGACCGGGGACTGGAGTTCTGCTACCATTACCAGATTATACCGACGTATATTCTGGGAGATTTTGACAGTTTATCTCCGGAGATTTTAAATTATTACAAGGAGAACCATGTCGCACCGATCCGGGAATTTAATCCCATGAAGGACAATACGGACACGGACATCGCATTTCAGCAGGCGATTGTTCTGGGAAGCAGTGAAATCACGATCCTCGGAGCAACAGGGGGAAGACTCGACCATTTCTTAAGTATTGTGCAGAACCTGAAAACGGCATGGGAGAAGAAAATTCCGGCTTACATCGTGGACAGCCGCAATCTGATTACGATTCCGGTGGAAACTTCGTTTGAAATCCGGAAAGAAGAGCAGTTCGGAAAGTACGTTTCGTTCTTCCCGCTGGAAAAGGAAGTCGCATCCATCACCCTGGAGGGCTTCGCCTACCCGCTCGACCATCACTGTCTGCCGAATACTTCGGGTGGTCTGTGCGTGAGCAATGAGATCGTCGAGGAGACCGCGCATGTATCGTACGAGGGCGGCATTCTTCTGATGGTACAGTCAAGAGATTAAAATCCATTGAAATCAAAGAGCCCGTGTGCTATAATTTATAGTTGCATTGGGCTCTTTTTGTGCATAAAAAGAACCCGAACAGAAAAAGAAGCGAAAAATAAAAACAAAGGAGATATAGATTACTATGAAATTAGGTATCGTGGGCCTTCCGAACGTCGGAAAAAGTACACTTTTCAATTCCCTGACCAAAGCAGGAGCAGAGAGCGCAAACTATCCGTTCTGTACCATTGACCCGAATGTCGGCATCGTGCCGGTTCCGGACAAGCGTCTGCAGCAGCTCGGAGATTTCTATCAGTCCAAGAAAGTAACACCGGCTGTCATCGAGTTCGTTGACATCGCAGGTCTTGTAAAAGGTGCATCCAAAGGAGAGGGACTTGGAAACCAGTTCCTTGCCAATATCCGTGAGGTAGACGCTATCGTTCACGTTGTCAGATGCTTCGAGGATCCGAACGTTATCCACGTAGACGGCAGCATTGATCCGCTCCGTGATATCGAGACCATCGACCTTGAGTTGATCTTCGCCGACCTTGAGGTACTCGAGCGCCGTATTTCCAAAACTGCAAAATCTGCAAGAATGGACAAAGAGGCAGCAAAAGAGCTCGAATTCCAGGAGCGTCTGAAAAAACTGCTCGAGGACGGAAAAGATGCCATCCTGATGGAGCTGCAGAACGAGGACGAGGAGAAATGGATCGCAGAGTACAACCTGCTGACCAGTAAACCGGTCATCTACGCAGCAAACGTAGCAGAGGATGATCTCGCTGACGACGGTGCAAACAACTCCTATGTACAGTCCGTCCGCGAATATGCAAAAGAGCACAACAGCGAAGTATTCGTCATCTGCGCCGAGATCGAGGCAGAAATCTCCGAACTCGAAGAGGATGAGAAAAAAATGTTTCTCGAGGATCTTGGTCTTACCGAGTCCGGTCTGGAAAAACTGATCGCAGCAAGCTACCGTCTGCTCGGCCTCATGAGCTTCCTTACAGCAGGAGAGGATGAGACCCGTGCATGGACCATCAAAGTCGGAACAAAAGCACCGCAGGCAGCCGGAAAAATCCACACCGATTTCGAGCGCGGATTCATCAAAGCCGAGGTTGTCAATTATCAGGATCTGCTCGACTGCGGTTCCTACGCAGGAGCAAGAGAGAAAGGCCTTGTGCGTATGGAAGGAAAAGATTACATTGTCCGCGACGGCGATGTCATCCTGTTCCGTTTCAACGTTTAACACCAGTAGACAAGAAGTCCCCCGCTTCTAAAGCAGTGGGATGAATTGTTAAAAGAAACATAACGGCAGTGGCGGGCGGAGAGAAATCGGTATCCTCCACTGACATGAGGCAGGTCACAGTCGAACTATTTTCGACATGTCAGACTCCGTGAAAATACCGACTGTGAGTTGAAACAATGAACTGAAAATCAGAGAGAATAAAATCTATGGATATGGAAATTAATTTCCCCAATCTCGGGATCTATCTCGACCATGTGGGAAAAAACATCAGTATTTTCGGATTTTCCATTGCCTATTACGGCATCGTGATCGTAACCGGTATGATGATTGCGATCTGGATTGCCCAAAGAGAGGCAAAGCGGACGGGGCAGAACCCGGAGCAGTACCTCGATCTTGCGATGATCGGCATCGCAGCCGGTATTCTCGGGGCACGGATTTACTACGTTATATTTGCCTGGGACTATTATAAGGATGATCTTTTGAGTATTTTCAACATCCGCCAGGGCGGACTTGCCATCTACGGCGGCATCATCGGTGCCTGCATTGCGGTGGTGATTTACAGCAGAAAGAAGAAACAGAACTTCAGCCTTCTGATGGATACCGCGAGCATGAGCATCGTGTTCGGTCAGATTATGGGACGGTGGGGAAACTTCTTTAACCGTGAGGCATTCGGTGACTACACTAACAACCTGTTTGCGATGCAGCTTCCGGTTTCCGCGGTCCGTGCCAATGAAATCACACAGAAAATGTGGGATCATGTGGTGACGGTAAACGGCGTCGAGTATATTCAGGTGCATCCCACCTTTTTATATGAAAGTTTATGGAATGTGGGTGTCCTGCTTTTTCTTTTCTGGTTTCGGAAAAGAAAAAAATTTAACGGCGAAGTGTTCCTGATGTATCTGATAGGATATGGCCTTGGAAGAATCTGGATCGAGGGACTCCGCACCGACCAGCTTCTGCTTCCGGTGGTGGGACTTCCGGTTTCCCAGCTCCTTTCGGGGTGCCTTGTGGTGGGATGTACCATCCTGGTGGTATGGAAACGAAAAAAATTATCATCCGGTGGGGAGACAGCCCATTCTTAAGGATAAAACCAGTGAAAAAAACAGAATAAAAATACAGAAAAGGGGAAAACCGGCAAAAAAGGTTTTCTCTTTTTTGATACAAAATTGGTATAAAAAAGGCGGAAAATGCGCATAAAAATGTTGCATTTTGGGGAAAATCTTAAAAATGAAATAGAAAAAAGACCTTGCTATTTTCCCTGAGTTGATATAGAATAAAAATATAAGTGGTAGAAAGTGGTGAAAAGTGGTGCGTTGTGGAGCGGATGTGGCAGTCTGGCTGCGGCGCGATACATGAAGTGGTGCGTGGGGAGACCGCCATTTCAGGTGATAAGAGGGTTTTCATTATGTTCATGGGAGAGTACAGTCATACGATTGACGCGAAGGGAAGATTGATCATACCGTCCAAGTTCAGAGAACAGCTGGGAGAAGAGTTTGTACTGACGAAGGGATTGGACGGATGCCTTTCCATTTACCCAAACGACGAATGGGCTGCCTTTGAAGAGAAGCTGAGAGCCTTACCACTTACAAACAAAAACGCCAGAACTTTTTCCCGTTTCTTTGTAGCAGGTGCTACGTCATGTGAACTGGACAAGCAGGGGAGGATTCTCGTACCGGCAACGCTGCGGGAATTTGCTGGTCTGGAAAAAGATGTAGTCCTTACCGGAAATATCAACCGGATTGAAATCTGGAGCAAGGAAAAATGGAACGAAAACAGCAATTATGATGATATGGATGCCATCGCCGAATCAATGGAAGAGATGGGCATTGTGATCTGATCTGTTTCGTTGGGATACAGGAGATGACCATGGAATTTTCGCATACATCAGTATTACTGAATGAAACCATTGAAAACCTTAAGATAAAACCGGACGGAATCTACGTGGACGGGACGTTGGGAGGCGCTGGACATTCCAGTCATATATGTGAGCGCTTATCTGCCACGGGGAGATTAATAGGCATAGATCAGGACGAAGCTGCGATAGCTGCTGCGGGTAAACGCCTGGAACCATTTCAGAACCAGGTCACGATTATCCGCAGCAATTATTGCGATATGGTTCCGCGTCTTGCCGAAATCGGAGTCACCGGGGTAGACGGAATCCTGCTGGATCTTGGAGTTTCATCCTATCAGCTGGATAATGCAGAGCGTGGATTCACATACCGTGAGGATGTTCCGCTGGATATGCGGATGGATCAGAGAAATGCTCTTTCCGCGTACGAAGTCGTGAACGATTACAGTGAAGAGAATCTTTCGCGTATTCTCCATGAATATGGAGAAGAGCGTTTTGCAAGAAAAATTGCACACAATATATGCGTAAGCCGGCAGCAGGCGCCGATTCTAACAACTGGGGAGTTAATCGAAATCATCAAGCGCTCGATTCCGGCAAAAATAAGGGCGACGGGCGGCCATCCGGCCAAGAGAACCTTTCAGGCAATCCGTATCGAAGTGAACCAGGAACTTACCGTTCTGTCGGAGTCACTGGACGGCATGATTGATCTCTTAAATGACGGTGGAAGACTTTGTGTCATCACCTTTCATTCTCTGGAAGACCGTATCGTAAAAAACATTTTCAGAAAAAACGAGCATCCATGTACGTGTCCGCCGGAATTTCCGGTCTGTGTATGCGGAAAGAAGTCCAAGGGAACCGTAGTAACTCGGAAACCGATCTTGCCGGGAGAAGAGGAAATGGAAACAAATCCCCGTTCCAAGAGCGCAAAACTGCGCGTCTTTGAACGAAAAGTGTGACGGCTCGGCACGAAGGAGACAGAGAAGTTATGGCCAGACGGGCAGATGGAAGGGTAAATTCGACAGATAGAACGAAACGTTATACGCCAGATACGTTTGAGGACGGAAGTGCGGTACGGCGTCTTGCAGCACAGCCGCAGGAAGCACCAAAAGAAGCACGGCCTCTGAAATCGGGTGTGAGCAGCCAGACAAGAAGAAACCGGGCACGGGCGACACAGATCAGCGCGGGCTACGCTGTTTTTCTTGCCATTGTCTGCACACTGTGTATCGCGGCGTGTGTTGCGTATGTCAAGTTGCAGACCGTGGTTACCACGCAGGCGGAAGACATTACCAGCAAAGAAAAAGAATTGAGCGATCTGAAGGCGGATAATGACGCCTATTACAATACAACGGTTGCCTCCGAAGATCTTGAGGCAGTCAAAGAAGCAGCACAGAACCGGCTCGGCATGAAATATGCAGATGAGTCCCAGGTAATTTATTTCAATGATTCAGAAAACAGCTATGTGAGACAGTATCAGGATGTTCCGGATGCGAAATAGGTGAAAACGTGAGTAAACAGAAACAGAATAAAAAACGAAGCGGGGCATTCCGGAGACGGAAGACAAGTGGGCGTATGAGTAGAAAACTGGTAGCACTCTTTTTGGGAGTGATGCTGGTTTTTGTTGCTTTAGCGATTGACATTACGTATGTGAATGCCACAAAGGGAGAAAAATACGAAAGACAGGTTTTAAGCCAGACGCAGCAGTCCTACGGCAGCAGGACAATTCCATTCCAGCGGGGAAGTATCACCGACCGGAACGGAACGATTCTGGCAACGAGTGAGAAGGTTTACAACGTTATTCTCGACTGTAAACTTGCCAATACGACGGTAAAAGATGAAGAAAAGAACGATACCCATCCGTACGTCGATCCGACCGTAGCAGCACTGGTCGAATACTTCGGACTCGATGAGACGGATATCCGGGATCGTCTGACCGGCGAAACGACAAAAGAAAGCCAGTACCAGGTTCTCGCCAGAGAGGTCTCGATGGACGCGAAAAAAGCGTTTGAGACCTATGTGGACGAGTACGCGGACAAAAAGAACAAGGAGCTCGATGAGAACGAGCAGGCGGAAAAAGCATACCGTGCCAACATCCGCGGCGTCTGGTTTGAGGAATCCTACCACAGAACGTATCCGTTAAATTCACTTGCCTGCGATCTGATCGGCTTTACGTATTCAGGAGACATGGCAGACTGGGGAATCGAAGGGTATTATTCCAGTATCTTAAATGGCGTGAATGGCCGCCAGTTCGGCTATTACAACGAAGATGCGGATATGGAACAGACGATCATCGAGGCGCAGCCGGGCAAAAACGTGGTTACGACGATTGATGTAAATATTCAGAAGATCATCCGCACGGCGATCGAGAATTACAATGAGCGGATTCATGTCCAGAACGGCGCGGACGAATCGGACACTGGGACGAACCGTCAGACAAAAGCAGCAAAGAATATCGGCGTTGTCGTGATGGATCCGAACAATGGAGAGATTCTTGGTATGGATTCTTCCGACTGGTATGACCTGAACAATCCAAGAGATCTGACACCGTTCTATTCGCAGGAAGAAATTGATGCGATGAACGATAACGAGACAATGGAGGCTTTGAGTGCCATCTGGAAAAACTACTGTATTTCCGATGCATATGAGCCAGGTTCCACGGCAAAACCGATGAACGTGGCGGCGGCATATTCCCTCGATGTAATCGATGATGATACCCTGTTTGACTGTGAGGGGTTTGAGACGATTGCAGGGCAGATGATCCGCTGCGGAGCTTATCCGGGAACACATGGCGTACAGACACCGGCCGATGTACTGAAAAACTCCTGCAACGCTGGTATGATGCAGATCGGACAGAAGATGGGAGCAGCGGAATTTCTCCGCTATCAGGATATTTTCGGTTTCGGCAGTCTGACGGGAATTGACCTGCCGGGTGAGGCGTACGGCCTGGTTCACACGGAGGATACCATGGGACCGACCGAGCTTGCAACGAGTACATTCGGACAGGGCTACACCGTGACGATGGTACAGCAGGCAGCTGCGTTTTCCTCCCTGATCAACGGAGGCAATTATTACCAGCCGCATGTGATGAAGACGATCACGGACAGCACAGGAGCCGTTGTTGAGAGCAATGAGCCGAATCTGGTGCGTCAGACGGTTTCCGCGGAAATCAGCGATAAAATGAGAAGTTTCCTCCAGGGAGTCGTGACCGATGGAAGCGGCCAGAGTGCAAAGGTTGCCGGTTACACGATGGGAGGAAAAACAGGTACCGCACAGAAGTATCCGCGAGGCAATGGAAAATATCTTGTTTCCTTTATCGGATTTGCACCGGTAGAAAACCCGAAAGCTGTTGTTTACGCGATTGTGGACGAGCCGGATGTAGAAAATCAGGCGAACAGTGTGCTGGCACAGGAGATCGTAAAAGAGATCTACACAGAACTGCTGCCGTATTTGAACGTATTCCCGGATGATACGGACGGTGTGACGGGCGAAGGCTCCGAGACCGGAACGGATGATCCAAACGTAGCGGCACCGGTACAGGAAGACGATACGGAAAACAGTGCTGAAAACAGCAATATCGAGAACGGCGGTCTGACAAATGCCGAGCTGGATCTCATCAATGAAGAGTAAAAAAAACATAAAAAACAAAAGACATAACCCCATAGCAGTTTCCATATAGTGTTATCATAATGGATTCGGCTATGGGGTATTCTATGCGTAAAAACAAAACGTATCACCGGAAAAAGACGGTTCTTCTGTGGGTACTCTGCATGGGAATGATGGTCGGACTTGCCGGGCGGCTGGTGTATCTGTGTGTGTTCCGGTCCGTCTATTATTCCGAGAAGGCGGATGATCTGCACGAGCGGGAGCGCGGGATCAAGGCGGCGCGCGGCCGGATTCTTGATGCAAACGGGGAAGTTCTCGCGGCAAACCGCACGGTCTGTACGATTTCCGTGATCCACAGCCAGATCGAGGAGCCGGAGGCGGTGATTGCGATGCTGGTAAAAGAGCTTGGAATTTCGGAGGAGACGGCGCGGAAACGCGTGGAGAAGCGGTCTTCAATCGAGCGTGTCAAGACGAATGTGGACAAGAAGACGGGTGATACCATCCGGTCGTACGGATACGCGGGGGTAAAAGTGGATGAGGATTTCAAGCGGTATTACCCCAAAGGGAAGCTGGCGTCGCGCGTTATTGGCTTCACCGGAGGCGATAATCAGGGCATCATCGGACTGGAGGTGGAATATGAGGAAATTTTAAAAGGAATCAACGGAAAAATCCTGACGACAACGGATGCGCGCGGGATTGAGCAGAACGGCATCGGGGAGAGCCGCCAGGAGCCGGTGGCGGGAAGAGACTTAAAGGTCAGCCTGGATGTCAATATCCAGGCGTACTGCCAGCAGGCAGCGGAAAAGGCGATGGCAGAAAAACAGGCGGACAGCGTCTCGATTCTTCTTATGAATCCGCAGAACGGAGAAATCTATGCCTGTGTCAATGTGCCGGAGTTCGACCTCAACGATCCGTTCACGCTGCAGCAGGATACAACGGGACTTTCGGAAAAAGAAATTCAGGATCTGCTGAACCAGATGTGGAGGAATGCCTGCATCAACGATACGTACGAGCCGGGATCTACCTTTAAGATCATCACGATGTCGGCGGGGCTTTCGGAGGGCGTTGTGTCGCCGAACGATTCGTTTTTCTGTCCCGGCTACAAAATCGTGGAGGACCGCCGGATCCACTGCCACAAGCGGACGGGACACGGAGCCGAAAACTTCGTGCAGGGCGCGCAGAACTCGTGCAACCCGGTGTTCATTGAAGTGGGGCTGCGGCTCGGTGTGGAAAAGTTCTGTGATTACTTCCGGAATTTCGGTCTGATGGAAAAGACGGGGATTGATCTGCCGGGCGAGGCATCGACGATTATGCACAAGGAGGAAAACATCGGAGAGGTTGAGCTTGCGACGATGGCATTCGGCCAGTCCTTCCAGATCACGCCGATCCGTCTGGCGGCGACGGTCTCTGCGCTCGTCAACGGCGGAAAAATGGTGACGCCGCATGTCGCAACGGATGTGCTCGATGAAGAAGGAAATGTTGTAAAGCATCTGAAATTTCCGGAAAAAGAAGGGGTTCTTTCGGAAGAAACTTCCAGGACGGTGCGCGAAATTCTGGAAAGCGTCGTTTCAGAAGGGTCTGGAAAGAATGCGTACCTCGAGGGATATTCCATCGGCGGAAAGACGGCAACCTCGCAGACACTTCCGCGGAGCGCCAACCGCTATATTTCCTCATTCCTCGGCTTCACCCCGGCGGAGCATCCGACGGTGCTGGGGCTTTGCATTATCCGCAATCCGCAGGGCGTCTACTACGGCGGAACGATCTGCGCGCCGGTGATCCGCGATATCTTTTCCAATGTACTTCCGTATCTCGGTATTGGACACAATTCTTAGGAAACCTGAGAATTGTGTCCTTCGCAGCCCTCATTTAAAGTTTTGCTTCGCAAAAGGAGGGCTGCTCACACCTGAATCACTTTCTTACGCAGCGAAACAGCAAGTGTTTCACTGCTGAGCGAACCGTAACTTGGATTATAAAAGAAGGTTGCGAAACAGAACAAAAAGCTATATACTGAATAGGCTGGAGAAAATATTTTGACATGCCTGTTCCGTACACAATCCGTACAAAAAGGAAGAGGTGCGTCTATGAAAAGAGAAATGATCCTGCCGGTTCTTCTTTCCTTTGGCATCAGCCTGGCGCTGGGGCCGGTTCTGATCCCGTTTCTGCGAAAAGTCAAAGCGGGGCAGAAGGAGCGGGAAGAGGGTGTGCCGAGCCACCAGAAAAAAGCGGGAACCCCGACGATGGGCGGTGTGATGTTTCTGGCGGCGTTTACCGCAGTTTCCCTCCTTTTCCGGAAAGAGGGAGCGGAAGTGGTTCCGGTGCTGTTTCTGACGCTTGGTTTTGGCCTGATCGGCTTTCTCGATGACTATCTGAAAGTCGTGCTGCACCGCAGCGACGGGCTGTACCCGAAGCAGAAAATGGCACTGCAGGCAGTGATTACAGCAGTCTTTCTGTGGTATTTGGCGCGTTTTTCCGGAATTTCCCTCCGGATGCGCATTCCGTTCCTTCCAGGCAAAGAGCTGGATGCAGGGATTTTTACGATTCCGTTTCTCGCCTTTGTGATTCTTGGAACGGTCAACGGTGTCAACTTTACCGACGGCCTTGACGGGCTGGCGGCGAGTGTGACGATTTTAAATGCTGTTTTCTTTTCCGTGGCATCGATCGGCCTCGGAAACGGTGTTTCCCCGTCCCCGCTTGCGGTTATCGGGAGTCTGCTTGGGTTTCTGGTATTCAATGTATTTCCTGCCCGCGTCTTTATGGGCGATACAGGAAGTCTGGCACTCGGCGGTTTCGTCTCGGGAATGGCGTGTTTCTTACGTCTCCCCTTATTTCTGCCGCTTGTGGGATTCATTTATATGATGGAGATTCTCTCTGTGATCCTGCAGGTGTCATTCTTCAAACTGACGAAGGGAAAACGGATCTTCAAGATGACGCCGATCCATCACCATTTCGAGCTGATGGGCTGGTCGGAGACACAGATTGTGACGGTGTTTGCTACAATCACAGCGATATTATGCCTGATCGCATTGATGGGGCTTTAAAATATGGAGGTAATCAAACATGATTTTCGCAGGAAAAAAAGTACTGGTTTTCGGAACCGGAAAGAGTGGAATTGCAGCGGAGGATCTGCTGCACAAGAAAGGTGCTTCTGTCGTTCTTTACGATGGAAATGACAAACTCGAAAAAGAAGAAATCTTAAAAAAATTAGAGAGCCGTGACAGCGTGGAAGTTGTCTTAGGCGAGCTCCCGGAGGAGATGCTCGACAGCCTTGATCTTGTCGTTTTAAGCCCGGGCGTTCCGACGGATCTGCCGGTTGTCCTTAAAATGAAAGAAAAAGAGATCCCGGTCATCGGTGAAGTGGAGCTGGCGTATCAGGTAAGCCGCGGAAAAGTGCTTGCGATTACCGGTACCAACGGAAAGACCACCACAACATCGCTGCTCGGCGAGATCATGAAAGCATATCAGCCGGAAGTAAAAGTGGTCGGAAACATCGGAACCCCGTACACATCCGCAACACTCGACACGACAGATGATACCGTAACGGTTGCCGAGATCAGCAGCTTCCAGCTGGAAACCATCAAAGAGTTCCATCCGGCGGCAAGTGCGATCACAAACATTACCGAGGATCATCTGAACCGCCATCACACGATGGAAGAGTATATCCGCGTGAAAGAGTGTATCACCGAAAATCAGACGATGGATGATCTCTGTGTGCTGAATTATGAGGACGAAATCCTGCGCCCGTTCGGCGAGAAACTGATGGCAGAGAAGAAAGTACAGGTGATGTACTTCTCGAGTCTGCGTGCGTTAAAGGACGGCATCTATTATCAGGACGGCGAAATCCGCATTGCAAAGAACGGCGAGACGGAGCTTCTGACCAGAACCGACGACTTAAAACTGCTCGGCTTACATAATTTTGAAAACGTCATGGTTGCTTCTGCGATGGCACTTCATGCAGGCGTGCCGATGGAAACTGTCCGCAAAGTCATTCAGGAGTTTGCAGGGGTAGAGCACCGCATCGAGTATGTCTGCGAGAAGGACGGCGTGGCATATTACAACGATTCCAAGGGAACGAATCCGGATGCGGCCATCAAAGGCATCCAGGCGATGAACCGCCCGACTCTGCTGATCGGCGGCGGCTACGACAAGCAGTCCACCTACGAAGAGTGGATTCAGGCATTCGATGGAAAGGTACGCTTCCTGGTTCTGATCGGAGATACGAAAGAGAAGATCGCAAAAGCGGCAAGAAGCGTCGGATTCAACGACATTATCATGGCAGACAACTTAAAAGAAGCCGTACAGATCTGCCACGACAAGGCAAATGCAGGGGATGCGGTTCTTCTTTCCCCGGCCTGCGCAAGCTGGGATCAGTTTAAGAGCTATGAGCAGCGCGGTGAGCTGTTTAAGGAGTACGTAAGAGCACTGTAAAAATGGTTACTGTTCATTCAGCAGTAAAACACTTGCTGTTTTACTGCGTAAGAACTGTAACTAAAAACGTCATATTAGGAAACTATCCCGCATAAGCTGAAAAAGAGCGAACGGCGGGTGTGGCGCGGATGCGGAAGGAAAAAGAGAAAAAAATAGATGGGACGCTGCTGGTGACGGTATGGATTCTGCTTGGCCTTGGCCTTGTGATTCTGTACAGCGCCAGCGCGTATAACGGCCGGGTCAGATTCCATGACCCGGCTTATTATTTCAAGAAGCAGCTCTTTGCAAGTGCGCTCGGTGTGATCGGTATGTATGCGGTTGCAAAAATAGATTACCGGCGGCTGTTTGCACTGGCACCGTGGTTTTATGCGGCTTCCCTTGCGCTCTCGACGGCGGTGCTCTTTTTCGGAAGTGAGTACAACGGCTCGAAGCGGTGGTTAAAGCTTGGCCCCTTATCGTTCCAGCCCTCGGAATTTGCCAAGATGGCGGTGATTCTCTTCCTGCCCTGGGTGATGGAGCACACGAAAGGCCGGTCCGACAGTCTCTGGTTTATGACAAAGGCGGTGCTGTGCACTCTGCCGATTGCAGCGCTTGTCGGAAGCAATAACTTAAGTACGGCGATTATTTTGCTCGGAATCTGTGCGTTTCTGATCTTTATTTCACATCCGGGCTACCTGCCGTTTCTCGGAATCGGAGGCGCCGGCATCGGGTTTATTGCCGCTTTTCTGATGATGGAGAGCTACCGCCTTGAACGCCTTGCCATCTGGCGCAACCCGGAGGCGTACGAGAAGGGGTTCCAGACCATTCAGGGACTCTATGCGATCGGCAGCGGGAGAATCTTTGGCTGCGGGCTTGGAAAAGGCCTGCAGAAGCTTGGCTTTGTGCCGGAAGCGCAGAATGATATGATCTTTTCGATTATCTGTGAGGAGGGCGGACTGTTCGGCGCCTGCCTGGTGATCGCCGTGTTTGCGGTGCTGATCTGGCGCTTGATGGTCATTTCGATCCATGCGCGGGATCTTGGCGGAGCACTGATTGCGGGCGGAATTATGGGGCATATTGCGCTTCAGGTGATTCTGAACATCGCGGTTGTGACAAATACGATTCCGAATACCGGCATTACGCTGCCTTTTATCAGTTACGGCGGCACCTCCGTGTTGTTTCTGCTCGGCGAGATGGGGCTTGCCCTGTCGGTCTCGAGGGACACCGATTAAAAAGGCGGAAAAGCGCTGCAGAACGGGAACAAAACGGGAGTGTAATGCATACCGTAAAAAGAGAGGCCGGATGGGAGAGAACAGGTGGGAGTATATCAGATTCTCGGCGGAAGGCGGCTTTGCGGAACGGTAACAGTCCAGGGTTCCAAAAATGCCGTTCTTCCCATGATCGCGGCGGCGGTTCTGACAAAAGAGGAGGTCGTGCTGGAAGGCTGCCCGAAGATTTCCGATGTGGAGGATATGGCGGAGATTGTAAGAAGCCTTGGCGGAACAGTCTGGTGGGAGAGGAATGCGCTCCACCTGAACTGTGAAAAGATCGAAAAAAGCCGTGTGGAGGGAGCGCTTTCGAAGAGACTGCGCGCCTCTCTTTTGTTTCTGGGAAGTCTTCTTGCAAGGACAGGGGAGGCATACCTTGCAGGGGCCGGCGGCTGCCGGATCGGAAAGCGGCCGACGGACCTGCATCAGAGGGCAATGGAGCTTCTGGGAGCCGAGGTCTTCGAGGAGGACGGCACCATTCGGGCAAAGGCAGATCATCCGAAAGGAGCCGTGCTCTGCTTTCCGAAAAAGAGTGTCGGGGCGACGGAAAATGCGGTTCTTTTTGCTGTCGGAGCGGAAGGTGCAACAAGGCTGGAGCATTGTGCGCGGGAGCCGGAAGTGGTTCATCTCTGCCGGTTTCTTAAGGCCATGGGAGCGGAGATTACCGGCGAGGGGACGGAGCAGATTACCGTTTACGGAAGGCAGGGAAAGAGACTGCTGTCCGGCTGCCGGTATCGTGTTCCGGGTGACCGGATCGCGGCAGGGACGTATCTTCTGATGGGCGCGGCGACGCGGGGGCACCTGACGCTTTCCGGCGCGCCGCTGGACGAAATGGGGGCGGTTCTGTCCCTCTATCAGAAAATAGGTGGACAATATACAAGGAAGAGTGGTACACTGGTAGCAGACAGCAAAAACGTGCAGCATGCTGTTCCGTACGTGGAGACAGAGGAATATCCCGGTTTTCCGACGGATCTGCAGTCGCTGTATCTGGCGGCAGCGATGACGCTGGAAGGAAAGAGCTGTATCTGTGAAAATGTATTTGAGGACCGCCTCCGGACGGCAGAGGAGCTGCAGAAAATGGGCGGTACGCTGCAGATCTGCGGAAAATGGCTGACGGCCGAAAAAAGCCGTCTGCACGGTGCAGAAGTTGTTTCCCAGGATCTTCGGGGCGGCGCGGCACTCGTATCTGCGGCGCTTGCCGCAGAAGGATTTTCCACAATCCGGCAGACAGAACTGATTGAGCGGGGGTATGAACGGTTTCCAGAAACGCTCCGGGAACTCGGAGCCAAGATTATCGTAGAAAAAGAAATATGAGACAGAAAAAAAACAGAAAAAAGAAGAAAAACAGAAAAATACGGATTCTGACCGGGGTGGTGCTTGGCGTCGGCCTTGCAGGTGCCTTGTTTTTTAATGTGTTCAAAATCCGCAATATCCAGGTGGCGGGGAACACCCGGTATACAAAAGATGAAATCAAAGAGATGGTCGCGGACGACAAGTGGATGAAAAACACGGTGCTTCTTACGACGTTTCATTCGAAGGTTGATATGAGCGATATTCCTTTTATGAACTCCGTGGAGTTTACGTTTGTAAGCTATGACACCATCTGCATCCAGGTAAATGAGAAAAAAGTGGTCGGTTATGTCGAGTACGAAGGCCAGAAGGTCTATTTTGACAAGAACGGCATCGTGCTGGAGTGCGTGGACGAGGAGCAGGAAACACCTGCGGAGGGTGAGCCTTCCGACGGAACCGCCTCCGATGGAACGAGTGCGGATGGATCCCTTACGAGTGAGTCGCTTGCATCCGAAAGCGTATCATCCGATGGCACAGCATCCGAAAGCAGTACGTCCGACGGTGCGCTCTCGGCGGATACGATTAAAAGTGCACGTGTGACAACGACAGACTTTCAGCCGACCCTTTCCGATGTTCCGCTTGTAACAGGACTTACGTTTGACTATGTGACCGTGAACAAGCAGCTCCCGGTTGAAAAACCGGCAGTTTTCCGCACCATGCTCGCACTTACGAGAATGACGGAGAAATACAATATCACGCCGGACAGTGTGGAATTTAATGAGAACAGCGAAATTATTCTGCATTACTATGATACCGTGCGGATTCTGCTTGGAACCGATACGGCGTTAGAAGAAAAGATGACGCGCGTAGCAGCAATCCTGCCGAGCCTTTCCGGTCTTTCCGGAGAACTCCATATGGAGGATTACAAGGACGGCGACAGCAGCTTTGTCTTCTCGAAAGATGTATAAGAGGAAAGGAAAGCCGTCAAAAAAACGCAATAATCCTGAATTTTTTATGAAATACGAAAAAAACAGTTGATTATTTTCCGAAGAAATTATATTATATCTTTATGTATGACCATCAGAATATCAGACTATTTTGAGATAGACAGCAGTTCATAATCAAAAGGAGGAAGTTGAAATTGTTAGAGATCATGACAAATGAGGCAGAATCATCTGCAAAGATTATCGTAATCGGTGTAGGTGGTGCAGGAAATAATGCTGTAAATAGAATGGTGGAGGAATCCATCGGCGGCGTTGAATTCGTTGGAATCAACACCGATAAACAGGCGCTGACCCTCTGTAAGGCACCTACCATTCTCCAGATCGGCGAGAAGCTGACCAAGGGACTGGGCGCAGGAGCAAAACCTGAGGTTGGAGAGAAAGCAGCCGAGGAGAGCATCGAAGAGCTCAAACAGATCATGGAAGGCGCTGATATGGTATTCGTCACCTGCGGTATGGGCGGCGGAACCGGAACAGGTGCAGCACCGGTTGTAGCAGGCGTTGCAAAAGAAATGGGCATTCTGACTGTCGGCGTTGTAACAAAACCGTTCAAATTCGAGGCAAGAACCCGTATGAGCAATGCGCTGATGGGAATCGAAAAACTCGAGGAAAACGTAGATACCCTGATCGTGATCCCGAACGACAAACTTCTTGAAATCGTAGACCGCCGGACAACCATGCCGGAGGCATTAAAGAAAGCAGACGAGGTTCTGCAGCAGGCCGTACAGGGCATCACAGACCTGATCAACCTGCCGGCACTCATCAACCTCGACTTCGCAGATGTTCAGACCGTTATGACCGACAAGGGTATCGCCCACATCGGTATCGGCGAGGCAAAGGGCGACGACAAAGCGCTCGAGGCTGTACAGCAGGCTGTTTCCAGTCCGCTGCTTGAGACCACCATCGAGGGTGCAAGCCACGTTATCATCAACATTTCCGGAGATATCTCCCTTATGGATGCAAATGATGCTGCAAGTTACGTACAGAATCTGGCTGGAGAGGATGCAAACATCATCTTCGGTGCTATGTATGATGATTCTGTTACCGATACAGCGAAGATCACCGTTATCGCAACAGGCCTCAACGATGCAACGGCGAAACAGGCAAGCGTATCCCGCAAAGAGCCGGCAGATGCAAGAAAGAGCGCATTTTCCAGCAGCAGCTTCTCTGCACAGGCAGCCGCTCCGGTACACACTGCTCCGAAAGCTTCCGCTCCGGTACAGCCGCAGCCACAGGTTCAGGTGCAGCCGCAGGTACAGGCTCAGCAGACCATGACAAGCAATGTTCCGAAAAAGGACATCCAGATCCCGGATTTCTTAAGAAACCGCAGATAAGCAAAGAATAATAAGCAAATAACGAATTTACCTCGACACGCCGCAGACCGAAAATGTTGCGGCGTGTCGAAGTTTGTTGATCAAAAAAGAAGGTCATTCTTCCGAAAACGACAAAAAATTCACCCCCTTCCGTCTATAATAGGGTCTGTTAGAAATTCAGACCATGCAAAAGGCGCAGGGGGTGTTTTTTTGCACTATGAGATCTTTCTGGATCTTCTCTTTGCAGAGAATCTTCTGCTGAATTATACTATTCTGCGCCTTTCCTCCTTTCTTCTGAAACGATCTGCCACGCGAAGAAGGAGTTTTGCGGCAGCCGCGCTCGGCGCCGGTTATGCGGTGCTGTATGCCGTGTTTGCACGGTATCTGCCGGGTGCGCTGCTCGCCCTGGTCGGAATCGGAATTACAACAGGGATGGTGAAATCTGGCTGCAGAATCACGACAGTACGGGATCTTGTGGTGGGAATGGCAGGCTATATACTGTCCGGTTTTCTGATCGGCAGTGCATACCGCCTGTTCCGGGAGCTGATGCCGGGAAGGGGAATTTTTCTTTTTCTTCTTTCCGGGAGTGCCGCATATGCGGGAACACTCCTCCTGCTGAAGATCCGAAAGGAGATGCTCCTGGAACACGCCAGGCAGGTTACGGTACAGCTTGTGCAGAATGGGAAATGGAAAAAAGTAAAAGGACTGTACGACACGGGCAATACTTTGCGGGATGCCACAACCAAAAAGCCGGTCTCGGTCGTACCGTACACTGTGATACTCGAATTGTTCCCGGACGAAATGCGGACAGGGATTGCGGCGCTTGCAAGGCACGAGACGGTGCCGGAGCCGGAACGGCTTCTTGCGCTGCAGCCCCGTTACATACCGTTTCGCGGACTGGAAGGCCGGGGCTTTCTGCCGGTGATCCGGATCTCGGAAATGATTCTTGTGACAGAACATACAGCCAGGCACATAAGCGGACCGCTGATTGCGCTTGGCGGAGAAAATAGTTCATCTCCCAGGGGCTATGAAATAATTTTGCATCCAGATCTCATGGAAGGACAGGAGGAATGAAGTATGCTGCAGGCTGCACTGCCAAACGGATTCCGGCTTCGTATGCTGCCGCGGTCCGTGCCGGCTGTATTTCGTCAGACAGGAGAAATTTTTTATATCGGGGGCACAGATGTTCTCCCGGCGCCTTTGGAAGGACAGGAGGAGGCCGATGCGATTGCGGGGCTTTCCGATCCGGAAAACGAGACGGCAAGGAGCGAGCTGATCGAACACAACCTGCGTCTCGTCGTCTACATTGCACAGAAATTTGATAATACAGGAGTTGGTGTGGAGGATCTGATTTCGATTGGAACCATCGGCCTCATCAAGGCAATTAACACGTTCAATCCGGAAAAAAAGATCAAGCTTGCCACGTACGCGTCCCGGTGCATTGAGAACGAGATTCTGATGTATCTGCGGAGAAATAACAAGACACGGATGGAGGTCTCGATCGATGAGCCGCTCAATGTAGACTGGGATGGAAATGAGCTTCTTTTGTCGGATATCCTCGGAACGGAGGAGGATGTGATCTATCAGGGGCTCGAGCAGGAGGCGGAACACCGCGTGCTGGGAAGCGCAATCAGCAAGCTCTCTGAGCGGGAGCAGGTGATCGTGAAACTCCGGTTTGGCATCAATATGCCAGAGGGGCGGGAGAAAACGCAGAAAGAAGTCGCGGATCTTCTAGAAGTCGCGGATCTTCTTGGAATTTCACAGTCGTATATTTCGCGGCTGGAAAAACGGATTATGAAACGGCTGCGGAAAGAGATTGCGCGGTATGAATAGAGCATAAAAATGCCCTGCCCGGAGGAAAAACCATTGTTTTGGTCCCGGGCAGGACATGATTTGCTGCTTGTCTTAAGAAATGATCGTTTTATCGTGTTTCAAAACGGCATACGCTGCAGGCGTGCGGAGCAAGAGAAGCAGAAAAACCGCCGTTTAAAGAAAGTGCTTTACCGCTCCAGAGTTCTTTCGCCGCAACAGACTCCAGTGGGCAGTCTGCATCGGCAAGTGTGGAAGAAACCGTCTGCGGTGCATCCGAAAGATTAAAAAGTGCAACGTAGGTTGTTCCGGTTGTGTCATCCTTTGCATACCACACAGCTTCATTGTCTGTACGCGTGATCTGATGCGGACGAACGGACGGAGGCAGCATCGCGAGAATATCCGTGTTCGTAAGAAGTGCCAGTGTATCGTCATCGAGAAGCGTCATTTCGGCACCGAGCATCAGTGGAGAGCCGAAGAGACACCAGAGTGTCATCATCGTTTTCTGCTCATCCGGGGTAAAATACGTATGATGTTCTGTAGCAAAACCTTTTCCGAGTTCGCCAAGCGGCAGCATATCACAGTCCGGATAACAGCCGGCAGAGACGTGGCTCTGCCAGAGCTCGCAATGCTGGAACATATCCTTTAACTGTGCCCAGTTGTCCCAGAAATCATCGGTGATGCGCCAGAGATTCGCGTGCTTTTCATAGAACCATGCTTTCTCTATGAGCGCAGGTCCCGGAGACAGAGAGAGGACGATCGGCCGTCCGCATTTTTGGATGGCATTCGAGAGCATCTCGATCTCATGCGCAGCTGCAAACGGATTTTTGTGCATGTTGGTATTACAGATATCATCGCATTTAATGTAATCAACACCCCAGGAAGCGTAGAGCTCCAGCAGGGAATCATAGTAAAGCTGTCCTTCCGGAAGATCGCGTACACCGTACATATCCGGATTCCAGCCGCAGATGACCGTAGGATCGACAACGTGTTCAGCACCAAGAGAACTGTTCTTGATCTTTCCGTGATGATGTGCAGCGATTCGCGGAATACCGCGCATGATGTGAATTCCGAATTTCAGCCCCAGACTGTGTACATAGTCGGCAAGTGGTTTAAAGCCGGAACCGTCTGCAGAAGATGGAAAACGTTCGGGATCCGGCAGCAGACGGGAGTATTCGTCCATTTCCAGTTCAGAGAATGGAATATACTGATACCGGTCGCGCATGGAACCGGCCTTTTTTGCATACCACTGGATATCCACTACAATATACTCCCAGCCATATGCTTTTAAGTGCTTTGCCATATAGTCGGCATTTGCCTTTACCGCAGCCTCGTCCACGGTTGTATTATAGTAATCGTAGCTGTTCCAGCCCATCGGTGGGGTTGGTGCACATGTATTTTTGTTTGTCAGATGCATAAGAAAAAACTCCTTTCTAAAGCAATGCTTGTTTTTTTCTGATAAGAAAAGTATAATAAAGGACATAGTGCAAAACAAGAAGACAAACCGGATAAAAGAGGTAATTTTTTGATGGAAGATCTGATCGGAGTATATGGAATCCTGGATCTGGATCACTGGCCGAACGCTCCGTTTTTGCTGCTGGACGGCGGGGTGGAAAAGAGATGGAAGGAACCGTATGCATTTCATAATACAGACCGCGGAACATATTCCGG
>QWCK01001628.1_pt1 | contig 35668 bp, 28 predicted proteins | sample 1972571 | NCBI WGS metagenome assembly QWCK01 (sample SAMN09866710, study PRJNA288562) | Human gut metagenome isolate term2_stool, whole genome shotgun sequencing... | isolation source: gut | host: Homo sapiens | place: USA: California | reverse complement strand
CATACCAGCCATCTTCGGTGAACGACAGCTCAGTGGCCTCGTCGTTCTTGTGATAGCGCGGGAACACGGCACGACCCTTGACCTGAATTTCGCCGTCCTCGGCGATGCGCAGGGAGAATCCGGGGAATGCGATGCCCACGGAACCAGCGTGGAACGGCGTACCCAGCGGGCTGAACGCGCACGGTGCGGTGGTCTCGGTCAGACCATAGCCCTCGTATACAGGCACACCCGCGCCACGGAAGAAAGCCAGCAGTTCCGGGTCAAGCGGGGCACCGCCGGCCACAATCCACTTGGCGCGACCGCCGAGCACTTCGCGCAGCGAAGAGTAGACAATCGGATCGAAGGCAGCGCGGCGAGTGCGGGTCAGTGCACCCGCCTTGCCATTGGCGGAGACTTCCTTCATATAGTTCTGCGCGGCCACCACGGCGGAGGCGAACACCACGCCCTTGGGGCCGTGGCCGGCCTTCTGGGACGCGGCGTTGTACACCTTCTCCAGCACGCGCGGCACCACGATCATGAGAGTGGGCTTGGCCACCTGCAGATCGCTGATCAGCGTCTTGATGCCGGTGGCGATGTAGATGCGGACGTTCGAGGAGACGACGATGTAGTTGATGGCGCGGGCGAAGGAATGGGCCTGCGGCAGGAACAGCAGGATGGTGTTCCTCTTGTCGTGCAGCAGATCGGGCATGTAGGCCGGCAGATTCAGCGCGGTCTGGCAGTAGTGCTCGTGGGTCATCTCCACGCCTTTCGGCGCGGCCGTGGAACCGGAGGTGTACACGATGGAACACAGGTCGGTCTTCTTGACCGAATCGATGCGCTCGTCCAGCTCCTCGTCCGAGACCGTGGTGCCGTAGGCCTTGATCTCGTCCAAGCCACCGGTCTCGATGGTGATGATGTGCTCCAGGGACGGGCACTCTTCGACGGCCCCATCCGCCTTCTTACGCATGTCCGTGTCCTGCACGATCAGCAGTCGGGCATCGGAGTTGTTGACGATATTGCGAATCTGCTCGGCGGAATCGGTGTCGTAGATGGTGGCGAGCACGCCGCCGCAGGCCATGATCGCCGCGTCGGTCAGGTCCCAGTCGTAGGAAGTTCGGCACATGAATGCCACGGCATCGCCCTTCTTCAGGCCGTAATGAATCAGGCCCTTGGCCACGGCACGCACGTCAGCCAGGAACTCGTTGGCGGTGACGGTCACCCAATCGTTGCCGGACTTGTAGGTGTACAGCGGCTCATCGCCCATACGTTCGGCGCGGTCCGCATACAGGTCGTAGATGGACGTACCTTCGTCCAGCGGCGGATTGCCTTCGGTGGAGGTGGTGAGCAGGCCGGTGGCGGGGTCGATGTCGGTGACGGTCAGGTGGCCGTCGTCCCAATCGTCGCTGTGAGGCAAAGCGATATTGGTCTCGACCGGCACGTCGGCGTTGGACAGGTAATCGGGCTCGTCCGGGGTGTCGTCGTGGACCGGGTGGACGAAGTCGGATCCCAACCTGAGCGCCTTACGGGTGAGATTGATCGTGTGCTGCGTGAAGGAATTGATAACCGACAAGTCTTGCTCCTGTAAACCTTTCAGTGTCGTCCAGCCATGAGGCGAACGCTTCTCAAAGTTCAAATTGTAATCGCCCAAACCGAACTCGTCACCTTACGCAACCGTAGGATTCTGGCGGGTTAGGGGAGTGCGTGGCAAAATATTGCACAGGTCCCGATATTGTTGAGTAACCGTGAGCTACGAAACGGTGATTGTCGATAATTATTGAGCGGTTGGTTGCTGATCGATGCCGGGTGATTGTTGGACGACTTCCGAGCAATTCATCCGCAATGCACATGGACACATTCGTATTTCTTACTAATTTCGGGTTCGTTTCTATTTCGATTGGCGGAATCTCAAGTCATGGTCTTTACCTTTCGACTACACTTACCATGCGGATAACCATGTCCATTTTGAAGTAGAACAAGAAAGGGCTCTCATGGCGCAAAACCCAGAAGCCACCGTGGTGTTCGGCGTTTTGAACGAAACGTCCGAAACGGAATCCCGCGTCGCGCTGACGCCGGATATCGTCACCCGGCTGAAGAGGAGCGGTGTCTCCTCACTGATTGAAGCAGGTGCCGGCATTGCTGCCGACTACACCGATGAGGATTACGAAAAGGCCGGTGCGAAGGTGACCAGCCGTGACGAGGTGCTCGCCGAAGCCGACGCGCTCGGTTTTGTGGACCGACCGTCCGCCGAGACCGTGGCCAAGCTCAAGGCCGGCCAGTGGGTCATTGGCATGCTCGGTTCCTTCACCGATGCCGATTACGTGGCCGCGCTCGAGAAGGCCGGTCTGGTGGGCATCGCCATCGAAAAGCTGCCCCGTAAGCTTTCCAGCGCCCAGTCCATGGATGAGATGACCTCTCAGAACTCCGTGATGGGCTACAAGGCAGCCATCACCGCCGCCGATGCTTACGGTTCCTTCCTGCCGATGATGACCACCGCCGCCGGCACGATTCGCCCGGCTAAGGCGCTGGTGCTCGGTGCCGGCATCGCCGGCCTGCAGGCCATCGGTACGCTGAAGCGTCTTGGCGCGGTCGTCACCGCGTACGACGTGCGTCCCGCCTCCCAGGGCGAGGTCGAGTCCCTCGGCGCGAAGTTCCTTGATCTGGGACTTGACTTCTCCAAGGGCCAGGGCGAGGGCGGTTATGCCCGCGCACTGAGCGCCGAAGAGCAGGCTCAGCAGCAGGCTGCCGTCGACGAAAAGGCCGCCGGCTTTGACATCATCATCACCACCGCCAAGGTCCCGGGCCGTAAGCCCCCGGTGCTGCTCACCGCAGCCGGCGTCAAGGGTCTCAAGCGTGGTGCCGTGATCGTGGACTGCGCAGCATCCGACCTCGGCGGCAACGTCGAAGGCTCCGCCGTTGGTGAGCAGGTCACCGAGGGCGGTGTCAAGCTGATCGGCGCTCCCTACCTGGCCTCCGGCGTCGCCACCACCGCATCCAACCTGCTTTCGCGCAATGTGGCCGACATCCTCGTGCACTTCGTGCGTGACGGCAAGCTCGGCCAGGATCTCACCGAAGAACTCGACGACGCGCTGGTGGTTGCCGGCCGCGCCGCCGCCCCGGCAGCTGCTGCCGATGCCGAGAAGTCCGAGAAGTAAGGAAGAAGGAATACCATGCCTACTCTCGTCGTTTCCATTACCCTGTTCGTCCTCGCGCTGCTCATCGGCATCGAGGTCATCGGCAAGGTGCCCGCCACCCTGCACACGCCGCTTATGTCCGGCGCGAACTCCATCCACGGCATCGTCATCGTCGGCGTTGTGATCGTGGCAGCCGAAGCCAATAGCCCGCTGGCCTACGTGTTCATCTTCCTGGCCGCTGTGCTGGGCACCATGAACGTCGTTGGTGGCTACGTGGTCACCGACCGCATGCTTGAGATGTTCAAGTCCAGCAAGAACGAGAAGAAGGGGGAGTCGAAGTAATGACCTCCGCAACCGTTGGCGCCATCGACATCGTCGCTTGGTTCGTCTACCTGTTCTCTGCCGTCCTGTTTGTGGTCGGTCTGCATTTCATGAATTCGCCGAAGACCGCCCGCAAGGGTAACCAGATCTCCGCGTTCGGCATGGTCGTGGCCGTGCTCATGGCGTTCATCGTGCTCTTCGCCAAGGGCTTCGTGAACATTGTCGCCGTGGTGGTGCTGGTCGTCGGCATCCTGATCGGTGCCGTGGCCGGTGTCGTCTCCGCCAAGAAGGTGAAGATGACCGATATGCCGCAGCTGGTCTCCGTGTTCAATACCGTGGGTGGTGGCGCCGCCGCACTCGTGGCCCTGAACGACATCCTGACCAAGGAAGGCACCCCGGACATCGTGGTGCTCATCACCGCTGGTCTCGGTATTCTCATCGGTTCTGTGACCTTCACCGGCTCGCTCATCGCAGCCGGCAAGCTGCAGGGTATCAAGTGGGTCAAGAAGCTGAACCTGCCGGGCAAGGGCGTATGGAACATTCTGTTCGCCGTGCTGTCCGTCGCCTCGCTGGTCATGCTGTGCGTCCAGCCCGAACAGCGTCTGCTGTGGTCGATTCTGACCACCGTGTTCGCCCTGTGCTACGGCTTGGTGTTCGTGATTCCGATCGGCGGCGCCGATATGCCCGTCGTCATCTCTGTGCTCAACGCATGCACCGGTACGGCTGTGGCTATGTCCGGTCTGGCGATTGACAATGTCGCCCTGATCGTGGCCGGCGCACTCGTCGGTTCCGCAGGTGTGACCCTGTCCATCCTCATGGCTCAGGCCATGAACCGCCCGCTGCTCTCCGTCTTGGCCGGTGGCTTCGGCGGTGGTGCTGACGCCGCCGCTGCTGGCGATGGTCCGGAAGGAACCATGAAGGAGACCACGCCGGACGATCTGGCCGTTCAGCTCGTCTACGCGCAGAAGGTCATCTTCGTGCCCGGCTTCGGTTTGGCTCAGGCTCAGGCCCAGCGCGAGCTCGCTGACCTCGGCGAACTGCTCAAGGGCCACGGCGTGGAAGTCTCCTACGCCATTCACCCGGTCGCAGGCCGTATGCCTGGCCACATGAACGTGTTGCTGGCCGAGGCCAACGTGCCCTACGAGGAGCTCGTGGATCTTGATGAGATCAACCCGCAGTTCCCGCAGGCCAACGTGGCTCTGGTCGTCGGCGCCAACGATGTGACCAACCCGGCTGCTCGCCGTCCCGGCACCCCGGTCTCCGGCATGCCGATTCTCGACGTCGACAAGTCCCAGAACGTCGTGGTCATGAAGCGCGGCCGCGGTATGGGCTACGCCGGCATCCAGAACGAGCTCTACTTCGAAGACAACACCCAGATGCTGTTCGGTGACGCGAAGAAGAGTCTGCAGTCCGTCATCGCCGCCGTCAAGGAATTGCTCGCGTAACCATTCTTGGCTCCCCTCTGTGAGGGGAGCTGTCGAACGGAGTGAGACTGAGGGGAGTAGCCCATACGCGGGTGCTCCCCTCAGTCAGCTTCGCTGGCGGCTCCCCTCACAGAGGGGAGCCGAGCTCTATATCTACTACAGCCCAAACACCCGCTTAACAAAGCTGTTAACGCGACGCCAATAGCGGTCCGGATCGGTGCTGGCGCTCATCGTGTGGTCGGCGCCGGGAATCAGCAGCTTCTCGCGGTCGATGCTGGCGCAGGCGTTGTAATTGATGTCCAGATACTTCGGATTGACAAAAGTATCCGCTCCGCCATGAATGAACATCATCGGAATAGTCGCGTGCCGTAATGCCTTCACACAGGAGGCGTCCTCAAACCGGTATCCAGCCTTGCGTTCAGACACATGACTGGCCACTTTGACCAGCAGCACGGCCAACGAGTGCGGCAAACGGAACATCGCCTCGGCATTATCCGTAAACTGCGAGACCACGGAACTGTATCCGCAATCGGAAATCGCGGCGACGACGTTGCGGGGGAGTCGCGCATCGCCGGCCGCCATCATCACCGTGGCGGCGCCCATCGAATTGCCATGCAACAGAATGCGTGCATCCGGATCAGCTGCGGTGATCAGCGAAACCCAGCCCAACAGATCGTCGCTTTCCAGCAATCCCATACCCACGTAACGCCCTTCGCTCAACTCATGGGCGCGCTGCGCGGGTAGCAGGACCGTAAAACCGAGTTGCGCATAGCGATGCGCCCATTTGGCCATTTCCGCGGGCTCTCCGGCATAGCCATGGCAGCAGATCGCGTATAGATGCGGCTGTGGGTCGGAACAATCCGGGTCCAACAGCCAGCCGTGGAGTTTCAATCCATCATGGCTGCGCAGCGTGACCGATTGCTTGGCCTCCTCGAACCACCGGGCGGCCTCAAGCTGCTCGGACATGTCGAATTCGATGCCTTTCGGTGTCTCCTCGTGCGGCATGTTGAACATCGAACGTTTGGCCTTGGTGTCCAGCGCGAACGTGAACATGACGTTGGCGGCCGCGGCTGTGACGCCGGCTCCTGTGGCGGCTATCGCGGCAAGTGCCGCAGCCATACCCCTGACAACGCGAGTGTGTGCGGCGATGACGTCATGGCCATCCTCATTGATGACGTCGTCCGAACGAGTCATATCAACCTCCCGATACGGTACTCACCATCGTACGTTATTTTCGAAATCATCCCCAACTTCGTGAAAGACCGTACACTGAGTGTCGCTGAGCGTACGATTTTCGCGAAATGGCGGACGATTTCGCGGAAACCGTACGATGAGAACGGGTAAGCGTACGTTCTTCACAAAGTTAGGGATTATTTCGCGGAAACCGTACGTTGACGTGGCTGGGACGGCCGGGATGCAGTGTCATCGAAGCATCACCGCGCCAAAGTCCGGAGTTGGCGTATACTTGACAATTGTTGCTTTGGCGAGGGAAGTGTGCGTGCTGACACATGACACAGCTTCCGTTATCGACTCGGCGTATTTCACTCCTTGTAGGGTGTCTTTCGGCGCGTCGTGGCGTCTGAGCGAGACAGTACGAAACGAAACTACAAGGAGTATCCATTATGGCTACCACCATTAAGCTTGAGGGCGAGGCCCGTTCCGAGTTCGGCAAGGGCGTTGCTCGTCGTCTGCGCGTTGCCAACAAGATTCCGGCCACCATCTACGCCGGCGGCGAAGAGCCCGCCTTCGTGACCTTGCCGATGCGCGAGACCACCCTGGCCCTGCGTCACACCAACGCCCTGTTCACCATCGCCTTCGACGGCAACACCAAGATGGCCGTCGTCAAGGACGTGCAGAAGAACCCGGTCAAGCGCATCATCGAGCACGTTGACTTCCTTGAGGTCAAGGCCGGCGAGAAGATCGACGTCGAGGTGCCGGTCTTCGTTGAAGGCACCCCGAAGGGCGCTGCTGTGGCATTCGTCGACATTCAGGAGCTCAAGGTTCGCGCTGACGTCGCCAACTTGCCTGAGAAGATCGTTGTGAGCGTCGAGGGCCTAACCGACGGCACCAAGGTGTTCGCTAAGGACGTTGTTCTGCCTGAAGGCGTTGAGCTCGACGTTGAGGACCCGGAAGAGTCCGTCGTCACCGTTGAGGTGCCGGAAGATGCTTCTGAGTCCACCGCCGCTCCGGAAGCTGCTGCTCCGGCTGCCGACGCTGCTGCTCCGGCTGCCGACGCCAAGTGAGTCGATCGCTTCGATAGCGAACAATTCAGAACATAACTGAAACGTGGAAGCCCGCAGCCGTTGAGAACGGTGCGGGCTTCTTCGTTTTTCACCATGTGAACTCTGCCACACGAGTAACACATGGGTGTGCAAAAGTATGCAACAGAGCTCGCGCCACAAGCGCACAGCACACACCCCATATGGTGGCTTTCGGGCCGCCAAAGTCAAGAAGAAGTAGCTAGTAATGACTGAAAACACGCACCACGATCCGGCAGCGCTCGACAAGCTCGCCGAACCGTTCACCGTACTGCCGAACGACAACCCCGCATCCGATGAGAAGCGTCAGTCCCTCATCGACAAGCCGGCTTTCGGCCAGGTATTCTCCGACAACATGACCCACATGACCTGGACCAAGGGCGAAGGCTGGTCCGACCGCCGCGTCGAACCGTACGCACCGCTCAAGATGGATCCGGGTGCTTCCGTGCTGCACTACGCACAGGAGTGCTTCGAGGGCCTCAAGGCTTACCGTCATGCCGACGGCTCCACCTGGCTGTTCCGCCCGGATGCGAACGCCGAGCGTTTCCAGAACTCCGCCAAGCGTCTGTACCTGCCTGAGCTGCCGATTGACGACTTCCTCGGTTCCGTGGCCGCGCTGGTCAAGCGCGACGCCAACTGGGTGCCGTCCCGCCGCGAGTACACGCTGTACATGCGTCCGTTCATGTTCGCTTCCGAGCCGTTCCTCGGCGTGCGCGCCCCGCAGGAGGTCGACTACTGCGTGATCGCCTCCCCGTCCGGCCCGTACTTCCCGGGCGGCGTCAAGCCGGTGAGCATCTGGGTTGAAGACAAGTGGTTCCGCACCGGCCCTGGCGGCACTGGTTTCGCCAAGTGCGGCGGCAACTACGCCGCCTCCCTGCTCGGCGAGTACAAGGGTGTTGAGAATGGCTGCGAGCAGGTGTGCTTCGTGGACGCCGCCACCAAGACCTACCTCGAAGAGCTCGGTGGCATGAACATGATGGCCGTGCACAAGGATGGCCACGTGGAGACCCCGTCCCTGACCGGTAACATTCTGCCGGGTGTGACCCGTCGCTCCCTGATTCAGCTGCTGCAGGACAAGGGCCACGACGTAGTCGAGACCATGATTGCCCTCGACCAGCTGCTCGAGGACATCAAGTCCGGCGAAGTCACCGAGGTGTTCGCTTGCGGTACCGCCGCCATCATCACCCCGATCGGTCGCTTCAAGTCCGAGAAGTTCGATGTCACCGTCGCCGACGGCGGCTCCGGCAAGCTCACCTGCGAACTGCGTGACGAGCTGCTCGGCATCCAGCTCGGCGAAGTCGAGGACCCGCACAACTGGATGTGGAAGGTGTGCTGAACTAGCACCTTTTGTTTCTGACTAAGACCCCTTGGAACAGCAACAATTCCAAGGGGTCTTGGCGTATTGGAAATGTTCTTGGCTAGAGAGATACAGATGGATTTAGCAACATTCCGCAACAAATAATATGATCTAGGTCTTCTGCACGTTGCGGGGGGTGGTTATGGTTCATCCAGATGAGAACAGGAGCAAACCTATGAGCAAGATGAGTGACATGACGGAATACCATGCTTCAGCCTACCGTTTGCCGTCAGGCTTCGAACACTGCTCGAAATTGAAGCCGGTGGCTGAGGCAGCGACGGCGCTGGACCGGGTCAAGGCCGTGGTGGATGTGCTGTATTCGCCGGGCGGCTGCCCGTGGGACGGCAAGCAGACGAACAAGTCGCTGCTCAAGAATCTGCTCGAGGAAACCTACGAATACGTCGACGCGGTGGAGACTCACGACCGTGACAACATGCGCGAGGAACTGGGTGATGTGTTGCTGCAATCCGTGTTTCAGGCGCGGGTCTGCGAATCGGATACTGAGGACCCGTTCGGTATTGATGAGGTCGCCGATCGGTTGGTGAACAAGCTCATCACTCGGCATCCGCATGTGTTTGCGGCTGATGATGCCGGCAATTCCTCTGATTCTTCTGATGCTTTTGATGCTGACAGTAACGACGGGGGAGAAGCTGCCCAACCCGAATCCCCGGAAGCTGTGCTGGCTCTATGGGAAAAGATGAAACAGCAGGAAAAGCATCGTAAATCCGTGCTTGAGGGCATTTCCCGCGCTCAAGGTGCGTTGCCTCGCGCGGCCAAAGTCGTTTCTCGCATCTCCAAATCGCCGAATGCTGATAGATTGTTCGCGGCGTTTGATGAGCCGGCTGCGGCTGATGCTCAGCGAGATGATGTACATCCTCAAGCGGCGAACCAATCCGAATCAAGCGGCGACAATTCCGCTGAACGGGAGAAGGCCGATGCCTACGCCGATGAAATCCTCGCCGTCGTGCGCAAGGCCCGCGTTGACGGCATCGATATCGAGTCCGCACTGCGCAATCGCTTGCGTGATGTCGAAGAAAAAGTCGCCTTGATTGAATCAGAAATCAACAACGATTAAGTCCATACATGTTTTTTGATTACAGATCGTAAAACCTAGAGGGGCTGAGTTGCCAACGACTACCGGCAAGCTGGCGTCATTGCCATCCTATTCACGTCTTAGTGGCCCCTTCCTCCCCGGCCATACTACTCAGGCAAGGCCTGTTGTAGGCTCGGGTACGACGGGCTGTAGCGCCGAATAAGGATGAACGGGAACAGAACGAAGACGGACTGAGACGAACCGAAGCGGTACCAGAGGGGAGTGGCTCATGCAGGTGGCGTTGGAGAACAACATCGTTTTTGTGGTCATCGAGTATTTAGCAATCCTGTGTTGGGGATTATCGGGCGGACTTGCCGCCATTCGCAAGGGCTACGACATCTTCACCATCATGCTGTGCGGATGGCTTACCGCACTCGGCGGCGGTCTTGTGCGCGACGTGATGCTCGGTGCCCTGCCGCCGGTCGGCATCACCGACAAAGGCTATGTGCTCACCACGCTGTTTTCCGGCATTATCGTGGTGATGGCCCATCCGGAGATCACCAAACTCAAATGGACGATGACTGTCATCGATGCTCTGGGCCTCGGACTATTCGCAGTCAGCGGCACCGCAAAAGCTCTGGCCTACGGTTCCTCAGGCATGACAGCCGTATTCCTTGGCATGTTCACAGCACTGGCCGGCGGCCTCATTCGTGACATCTTCATTGGCGACGTGCCAATGATTATTCGAGACAAACACCTCTATGCTGTGCCTTCGTTCATCGGCTGCATCCTGACCGTGCTGGTATGGCGCGGCGTAAGCTACGGCTGGTTCGACATGCGCTCGGAAATGCTGCTCGACGTGCTGATCGTCATCATCGTGGTGGCGCTGCGACTGCTCTCGGTAGGCTTCAACGTCACTCTGCCCGGAGCCGTCGAACGTCATCGCGTCTACCTGCCCAGCGAAAGCCGATATCTCAAGCGCCCGGTCATCCATCCGCACGCCGATACCGTCGATCCCGGCGATACCACCAAGGACGAAGAAGACAAGCCTCAGGATGGTTCAAGGCCGCCTCAGGGCTAACTGTCTTCAAAGAGGTACATCTGGCCTTCTGCAGAATGCTAACTGCTTTCAAAGAGGTACCTGAAGCACGAAACGCTGAGTATAAGTGTTGCAATGATGGCGTTTATAGTTGGTTTTTCCCGTATTCGGTACCTCTCTGAACGGAGATGTCATTTCGCAAGACCGCCAATGTACCTCTTTGAACGGAGATACAAAAAGTCCCGCAAGCCAGATGACTTGCGGGACTTTCTAAAACCTTAAGAGGCTTATGCTCACAGAGCGTTGATCGCAACAGCGAGGCCGGACTTGCGGTTGGCGGCCTGGTTCTTGTGGATCACGCCAGCGCCAGCAGCCTTGTCGAGCTTCTGGGCGGCAACCTTGTAGGCGGCCTCGGCGGCAGCCTTGTCACCGGCGGCGATGGCTTCGCGGGTGGCGCGGATGGCGGTCTTCAGGCCGGACTTCACAGCCACGTTGCGAAGGTGCGCCTTCTCATTGGTGAGCACGCGCTTCTTCTGCGACTTAATGTTTGCCACGTTTACTCCAAACGATGTGTGTTATAAGGACATACAAAAGTTAGAGGATAGCATGAGCCCCGGAAAAACCCGCGCAATGCCACGCCGAATACAGTCCCTCGGCTACACTAGGTGAAGTTTGAGTATATGCCAAGAGGAGGAATGCGTTGGTCGTCCAACACAATCAGCCGGGTTCCACGGATCAGTCGGTGATTCGCAACTTCTGTATCATCGCACACATCGACCACGGCAAGTCGACCGTGGCCGACCGCATCTTGCAGTTGAGCGGCATTGTGCCCGAGCGAGAGATGCGCGATCGCTTCCTCGACCGTATGGATATCGAGCAGGAGCGTGGCATCACCATCAAATCCCAGGCCGTGCGCGTGCCGTGGACCTTTGACGGCACCGAATACACGCTCGGTATGATCGACACCCCCGGCCACGTGGACTTCACCTATGAGGTGTCCCGCGCACTGGCCGCCTGCGAAGGCGCGGTGCTGCTCGTCGACGCCACCCAGGGCATCGAGGCGCAGACCCTGTCCAATCTGTATATGGCCATCGACCATGATCTGGCCATCATCCCCGTGCTCAACAAAATCGACCTGCCGTCCGCAGAACCGGACAAGCATGCCGAGGAGATCGCAGGTCTGATCGGCTGCGAGCCGAGCGACGTACTGCGCGTCTCCGGCAAAACCGGCGAAGGCGTGGCCGACCTGCTCGACCAGATCGTCATGGACGTGCCCGCCCCGCACGGCGACCCCGAGGCCCCCGCCCGCGCGCTGATCTTCGATTCCGTCTACGACTCCTACCGCGGCATCGTCACCTACATCCGTATGGAGGACGGCGAACTGCATGACCGCGAAAAGGTCCACATGATGGGCATTGGCATGACCCACGATCCCATTGAAATCGGCGTGATCAGCCCCGATATGACCCGCACCAAGGCGCTCGGTGCCGGCGAGGTCGGCTACATCATCACCGGTGCGAAAGATGTGAGTCAGTCCAAGGTGGGCGACACCCTGACTTCGGCCGTCCGCCCGGCTGCCGAGCCGTTGCCTGGCTATCGCGACCCGAAGCCGATGGTCTACGCCGGTTTGTTCCCGATCGACAACGCCCAGTTCCCCGAACTGCGTGATGCACTCGACAAGCTCAAGCTCAACGACGCCGCCCTGATCTACACGCCGGAAACCTCCGTGGCCCTAGGCTTCGGCTTCCGCTGCGGCTTCCTGGGTCTGCTGCACATGGAAATCGTCAACGAGCGACTCTCCCGCGAGTTCGGCCTCGACCTGATCCAGACCGCCCCGAACGTCACCTACGACGTGACCGCCGAGGACGGCTGCCAGCATCATGTGACCAACCCGAGCGAATTCCCGGACGGCAAGATCAAGAAGATTGTCGAGCCGATGGTTGCCGCCGACATCATCACGCCCAAGGAATTCATCGGTGCGGTGATGGATCTGTGCCAGGACCACCGTGGCATTATGGGCACGATGGAGTACATCTCCACCGATCGTGTCGAGATGCACTACCGCATTCCGCTGGCGGAAATCGTGTTCGACTTCTTCGACCAGCTCAAGTCCCGCACCAAGGGCTACGCTTCCCTTGATTACCATGAGGATGGCGAGCAGTCCGCCGATTTGGTCAAGGTGGACATCCTTATTCAGGGCGAGAAGGTCGATGCGTTCAGTGCCATCGTTCACCGCGATAAGGCGTATTCGTACGGTGTGATGATGACCAAGAAATTGCGTAGTCTGATTCCTCGCCAACAGTTTGAGATTCCGATTCAGGCTGCGATTGGTTCGCGCATCATCGCACGTGAGAACATTCGTGCGTTACGCAAGGACGTGCTCGCCAAGTGCTACGGCGGCGACATCACCCGTAAGCGCAAGTTGCTCGAAAAGCAGAAGGCTGGCAAGAAGCGCATGAAGATGCTCGGCCATGTGGAGGTGCCGCAGGAGGCGTTCATCGCAGCTCTGTCCACCGGCGAGGACTCCAACGACCGCGACACCAAAGACAAGATCCGTGCCGCCCAGAAGACCGAGGGCTAGTGTTCGAGGTCTACATCCACGTCCCGTTCTGCTTGCGGCGCTGCGGTTACTGCGACTTCAACACCTACACGGCTACGGATCTTGGTGCGGGGGCCTCGCGCGGCAACTATGCCAATATGGTCATTCGGGAAATGAAATTGACCAAGCAGTGGCAGCTCGACCACGGCATCGAGGAGCCGCCGGTCTCCACCGTGTTCTTCGGCGGCGGCACCCCCACAATTCTCGCCGCCCGCGATCTGGTCGCCATGCTCGATGCCGTCCGCAAGATCTGGAGCATCGCGCCCGACGCGGAAATCACTACCGAAGCCAACCCGGACACGGTCAACGAGTATTACATCAATGAGCTCGCTGCCGGCGGCTTCACCCGTGTTTCCTTCGGTATGCAGTCCGCCGTGCCACATGTGCTCAAAACCCTCGACCGCACGCATACGCCGGCCAACGTGGCCGCAGGCGTTAATGCCGCCAATAAGGCCGGCCTGCGCTCCAGCGTGGATCTGATTTACGGTGCACCGGGGGAGAGCCTGGACGATTGGCGCACCTCGGTCACGACCGCCATCGATCTTGGCGTAAACCACATCTCCGCCTACGCATTGACCGTGGAACCCACCACGAAAATGGGCCGTCAAATCGCGGCCGGCACTCTGCCCAAGCCCAATGACGATGACGAGGCAGCTAAATACGAGATCGCTGACGACCTGTTCGCCGCCGCCGGCCTCGAATGGTATGAGGTCTCCAACTGGGCTCGCCCCGGATACGAAAGCCAGCACAACCTCGGCTACTGGCGCAACGTCGATTGGGCCGGTCTAGGGCCAGGTGCCCACTCCCACTACAACGCGGTGACCGAGGCTGACCACCCCCAGTCAGCTTCGCTGACAGCCCCCGCTGGCGGGGGCTGTCCGGCGGATGCCGGACTGGGGGTGGTTTCTGTCTCACACGGTCTGCGCAGCTGGGACATCGCGCACCCGCGTTTGTGGGGCACGGCCATCAACGAGAACCGTGTGCCGTGGGCCGATAGCGAGACGATCACTCCCGAGGAAAACCTCGAAGAGCTCATCATGCTCGGGCTGCGCCTGCACGAGGGCCTTGACCTCGACCGCATCAACCGCGCCATCAACGATGCGGGTATGAGCAGCACGCCCCAGACTCTCCGTAATGTTTCCCTTGACCAACTCGCCCCAATGGTCAGCGAAGGCCTGATTACCGTATCCGATAATCATCGAGTGGTGCCCACTCGTCGTGGCCGGTTGCTCAATGACTCGGTAATCGAACAGTTCTTCGATTTCGTCGGTGTATGAGTCGGTGGTATGGTGCGCGGCAGTCGCCATTACCTGTTCGCTAGTTGTGGTTACACCGTCAGAGGGAGCTATTTTTGTTTTACCGGCGGGGGAGGGAATCGCGTAGGACTACGTCCGGGGCGCTTTGCACGTAGATCAGGCGGTTGGCAGTGCCGCCGGTGGCCTCCGCGTCATCGCGGTTGGACAGGATGCTGTCCACGGCGGCCTGGCCCATTTCGGCCAGCGGCAGATGCACGGTGGTCAGTGGCGGAAACACGTCGGCGGAGTAGGGGATGTCGCCGAAACCGGTGACGCCGATTTCCCGACCCGGCTCGATGCCGTTGGCGCGCAACGCGGTCATCGCACCGATGGCCATCACGTCGTTGAGCGCGATGATTGAATCGATGCCTTTGCCGTCGTACAGTGCGCCTTCGCCCGGCTTCAGCAGTCCGGATCGGGCCATTTGCATGACGGCCGCATAGCCGTCGGTGCGGCTGAACTTACCGTTCGCCACGGCTTTCGGATCCACGGTGATGCCTGCCTCGTCCAGCACTTCCATCACACCGGCCAGTCGTTCTTTGGAGGAGCGATGTGCGGCATCGCCCTTGAGAATCGCAGGGCGCGTATACCCGGAATCGACGATCAGCTTTGCGATGGCGCGCGCGCCGACATCGTTCGCCACGTCCACGGCCGGGAAGGGCAGGTTGCGGTTGAGCACGAACACGGCACGTCCGCCGGATGCTTCGTACTGGGTGAGTTCCGTCTGCAACGCCTGGCGTTCCGGCGCGTCGGTGTATTCACTTTCGGAGATGATGATGCCGCGCGGCCTGGTGGATACGGACTTACGCACCGCCTCCAACTCCTCATGCGGGGTGGCTGCCACGCCGATGGTCACGGAAATGCCGCGTTCGGCCGCCGCCTTGACCACGCCTTGCGACACGGATGCGAAGTAGGGGTCGGAGATATCGGAGACCAGCAGCACGATGTTCGGTGCGGTGCCTTTGGCCACTGCCTGAGCATAGGCGTTGGGACGATAGTTGAGTTTGGTGGCTGCTTCCATCACCTTGACATACGATTGGTTGCGTACCTTGCGGGTGCTGCCGTTGAGCACGCGGGATGCGGTGGCGATGGAGACTTGGGCTTCTTTGGCGACATCCATCAATGTCGCTGGCGATTGCGCCTTATCGTTCTGTACAGCCACGATCGAATCGATCCTTTTCTTCCCTGAAACGGAAAACGTGTCTAAACGTTTACCGCAATGATATCGCATTTTTGCTTGCAATAGTAGCATTGTGGATTGGAAAGCCTGAATTCTGAAAAAAATAATCACGCGAATCACGGAAAACGTTTACCGTTTCGTCGTGTCGTGCGGTATGCTCGAAGCATGACGCGATACTTATGCGCCCCTGACTCCTTCAAAGAGAGCCTGACCGCCATGGAGGCGGCCCGGGCGATGGCTCAGGGGATTGAGAATGCCGACCACGATGCCGAGGTCCGTTGCCTTCCCATGGCCGACGGCGGTGAAGGCACCGCACGCGCGCTTGTCGACGCCACCGGCGGATCGATGCGCGCCGTGCCGGTCCACGACCCGCTCGGCCGGCCTGTCGAAGGCCACTTCGGTCTGCTCGCCGACGGCACGACCGCCGTGGTCGAGACAGCCGAAGCCAGCGGACTGGCACTGCTTGAAGCCAAAGAACGCAACCCGTTGATCGCCTCCTCCTACGGCACCGGCGAACTCATGCTCGCCGCCGTCCGTTCCGGAGCCAAGCGCATCATCGTCGGGCTCGGCGGCAGCGCCACCAACGACGCCGGTGCCGGACTTCTGCAGGCCCTCGGCGTTCGTCTTCTGGACAAGAACGGTAACGACTTGGCACACGGGGGAGCGGCCCTCGCCAATCTGACCACCATCGATATCAGCACGATGGACCCGGCTCTCAAGAACGTCGCCATCACCGCCGCCTGCGACGTGACCAACCCGCTGACCGGCCCCACCGGCGCCAGCGCCGTGTTCGGCCCGCAGAAAGGTGCGTCCAAAGATGATGTCGCCACATTGGACGCCGCCCTCGCGCATTTTGCGCAGGTAATCGACAGCCAGCTCGGCGTTGCCGTGAACGACGTGCCGGGTGCCGGCGCGGCCGGTGGCATCGGTGCAGCGCTGAAGGGCTTCCTAAACGCCGAATTCCGCCCGGGCATCGCCATCGTCATCGAACAATCCGGACTCGATGCGGCCGCGCAATGGGCTGACGTGGTGTTCACCGGCGAAGGCTCCATCGACTTCCAGACCAAGTTCGGCAAAACCCCGGCCGGCGTGGCCGAAACCGCCAAGCGCCACGGCAAGCCCGTGATCGCCGTCGCCGGACACATCGGCACGGGCATCGACGAACTGCATGAGGTCGGCATCGACGCGGTATTCGGCATCGCCCCCGGTGCCGCCAGCCTCAGCGAACTGCTGGCCGACGCGGCCGCCAACGTGACCCGCACCACCGAACAAATCGTACGAACCCTACAACTGAAGCGGCTTCACAAGCTCCCTCTGATGGGCCGAGCCGTGAAGGAAACGCCGGAGGCGTTTCCAGGCGAGGGCTTGACGACAGTCAACCCAGCCGAAGGCTCCATAATTGCGGGACGAGCTGCCGCGGCAAAGCCGTGACTGAATCCATTTCCGTCCCTTGGTGTTTTCGTTCTTCAGTCACTGCGCGGGATGCCGTTCGGCGTGCATCACAGGCATTGCAGAGGCAACAGTGTGGACAACGGGCGGGGGGAGTATCTCATGATGCGGTGAGGGCGTTGATGATGACGCATCGTGTATTGGTGGCCGTGTGCATCGTATGTGAACCTGTGCTGGCACGGCGTACACACGATGGGAAAAGAAAGAATATATGGACCCCGTTGTCCCGGTTATTGTTCAGTTATTACTGTGTTGAATTATTGCGTTATTCAATTATTGTGGTGTGCCGGCCGATTGCGGCCTGCGGGGGATTGCCTTCGTATGTGTCGTGCAATCTCATGAATGGGATCGTTCGCTAGATTCAGCGAGCGTCCTTGTTGGCGGCGTTGATGATGTCGGCGAACATCTTGGAGTCGGCGTAGCCGGCGCGGGCGATGGCGTCCATACCGGAGAGGGTGAAACCGCGAATCATGGAATCCATGAATGACATAATGTGTTCCTTGTCTTGACTTGCAAAGCCGTGGGCTTTGCGATGTGTTGTTGTTTACGTTATGAGACGGGCCGCGTGTGAGCGGCGAGTCAGGGAAGAGGCTCAGCGAGCGTTCTTATCGGTGTCGTTGATGATGTCGAGAATCATCTGGGAGTTGGCGTGACCGGACTGGGCCAGGGAAGTGGCACCGTACATAGCCAGACCGCGAATCATGGAATCCTTGAGAGACATCATGTTTCCTTTCGTTGGTCAAAACCTTGTGGCTTTGAGTTTTGTTTATCGGTTTCTTTCTGAAACCGGTTTCAGAATAACGCAGTCCGATGACAAACGCAAGGGGACTATTCCGCTCTCGGCGTTTCTGGCGGAATATCGCCGTTCTATAGATACCGTTCGGTAGTTAAGAGGCTGTCTAGTCGACTTTCTGACGGTCTTGTTCTGGGCGCATGGTTTTCACGAAATGGGGCCTATCTTCACCGGATTTTGGGCACACCGGCCTTGAGCAGCTTGGTCTCAAGATTGATGGGGCGTAGCAGATCCTCATAGAACACATGGACGATTTCGGTGACGCCCTGTTCCCGGAGATGCCGATCACGTCTGCGGTCGTACTCCATTTTCGCCTGGAGGCTTGCGCGATTCTCGTTGCTGGTGTCGGCGTATTTGGCCATGCCGTCGTATTCTGCTACGATGATGCGGCCGTCTGCGAGCTTCCAACAGAAATCGACGCGATATGGCATTGCGGGATTGTCGGGATTCATGAACTGCACCTGCAGCAGGGGAATGCCGAAAGACAATTCGGTGATCTGGCCACGCATCAATGATTCGCCGCCGTTTTCGCTCAGGGGATCCGCGTACTTCAGCAGCTTGGTCACGGAGACCTCGTCGCAGACGCTTTGAATCATCAGCGACTGCACCTCTTCGATGGTCGTCAGGGACTTTCTCAGAGCCGAATCGTATATGGGCAGCGCCTGTGGGAATGGGAATGCCGCGCAGTCGAGCAGCGTTCGCGCCGGAGTCGTCAAGAGAATGCCATTATGCTTCCGCGTCGGAATCCGATTGATATAGATGCGGTTGAGACGCGCCTCGTCTCCGCCGCCGATGCCGGACTTCGAGGCGATGTGCACTGTGCCGTCGTGCAGGGAATAGTTGTGCTGCAGTCCGTATACGCACGCCGCACTCAACCCCGCAAATACCCACTGAGGGTGGATTGCGGACAGCGCACGTATGACCTGCAATGACTGTTGCTCTCTGGTCATGGTGTTCCAAAGTATTCGGTCGGCGTACAGGTTCTTATACGGTGACACCAGCTCCCCGGCATGCAGGCGACGTTTCAGGGCGCGCCGTTGCGCATCACTGGTGCCATAGCAGCAGCGACGCTCCTGCTTCGCCTGCTGCAGCAGTGCAGAAACTTCCTTGTGTTCTTTCATATCTCGACGCTAAGGGTGATTTTGATTGTTGCACAAGCTCAACCGGCAAATGTGAATACTATGTCACGCGAATTGTTGGTGTGGATAACTTGAATCGACGTCGACGGCTTTGCCGACGGTCTTGTCGGAGGCGATATTAGCCTAGGACACCTTGCTGCGCCGCCTTCCATACCAAGAACAGTCATCAGTGACACCGAGGGCATCTTCAGCGTATGTTCTTCACGAAATCAGCTGCCATTTCGTGAAAACCGTACGCTCAGAATGACTCAGTGTACGTTCTTCACGAGATGAGGCCCCATTTCGTGAAAACCGTACGTTGACGACGATTCAGTGTACGTTCTTCACGAAATTAGGGATGATTTCGCGGAAACCGTACACTCACCGCAACTCAGCGTACGGTTTTCACGAAGTTATCGATTTGGGTATAGGTTCCCCGTCATGAACTACAATGAATCGCGGCGAAAAACGGAGAACCGAAGTCGGAGCGCGGCTGAACGGATATGGGTGTGACTGGATGGCTGTCATAGTGATGCCGGTTCTCTAACATACGCAATAACAACAACTGACAACAACAGGGGAGACAAGGATGGCGAGAAGTGCGGGCCGCACCCGGCCGGTGATCAAGGACGTGGCCAAACTGGCCGGAGTCTCGGCACCGACCGTCTCCCGGTATCTCAACGGCACCGTCAATGTCACCGAAGACAAGCGTGAACGCATCGCCAAGGCCATCAAGGAGCTGGGCTACGAGCCGAGCATTGTGGCGCGCGCTCTGTCGAACCGGGAGATGGACTCCGTGGTGGTGTTCGCGGCCAATCCTTCCGCCTTCTCCACGTCCGAAACGAACCATGGGGTGGAGGCCGCCGCCCGTAAACGTCGGTTCCTGCTCAATATTGTTTCTTTGGACGAGTCCGACATGGACTCCGTCAAGGCTCGCGTGCGCATGGGTTTGTCGATCAGGCCGGCGGGCGTGATCGTCTACGAGTACGACCGGGCCGGCATCGCCGCACTGGAATACATTCCCAAAGATATGCCGATGGTCGTGGTGGGTGGCAGCTTCGGCGACGGTGAATACCAGGTCATCAACGCCGAAAGGGATGGCGGCCGTTGGATGACCATGCATCTGCTGGATCTCGGCCATCGCACCGTGTTCCATGTGGGGCGTCCGGAAGGTCCGACCGATAACACCCGCACCAATGGGTGGCGTGACGCGCTCAAGGAGCGCGGCGTCACGGCACCTGACCCAATCATCGTGCCCGACGATGATTTGGAGGAGTCGGTCAAGGCTGGACGCACCTTGGGCCGTCGTGGTGATGTGACTGCGATTTTCGCCGGCAACGACGAGACTGCCATCGCTGTGATCCGGGGTCTAAGGGAGGTTGGTCGCCGCGTGCCTGCTGACGTGAGCGTCGTAGGCTTTGACGACCGCAACTTCGGTGCCATGTGGAATCCGGCGCTGACCAGTTACACCCAGAACTTCCTGGACATGGGGGAGCGATCCTTCCGAATGCTGTTCGAACAGATCCAGGCCAAGCGCGCCGGCGATGACGCGCCGCCCTCGCAGGTCGAGGTGGTGCAAGGCAAGCCGTGTCTGCGAGCCTCCGAACGCGCGTACGGCGACGGCGAAATCGCGTAGTCGATGGGGCGTGCGTATCAATCGATAGTGACTGTAGCGCATCCATATCGTGGTGAGGAGTCTCTCATGCCGAACTGTAAGCGCTTACCTTAAGTAGTTTGTAATATGGTTTACGTCATAAAAATAGATATTCTAAATCATAGTGTTTTGCAAGGGCTTTTGCGGAAAATGGCTATTTATCAACAGTTTTCGAAAAGTCCGCATGACGGGCGACTGTGAGCACGCTTTATGGTAACCGCTTTCCGTAGCATTAACGTTAGAGTATGACTTTTGAACAATCGGCAACTCTGAAGACTCAGCCCCAGACCTCGGGCACCATCTCAGCGGCAGACGCCGTGATGCAATCGGCCCGCGACGAACTCATCCCCGGCAAACTCATCTGTGCGATCATGGCCGTGGTCATTGTTATCGTGTTCGTCGCCATGCTCCACGCCCTACGTAACCGGAAGTAGGTTGTAGGCGGGATTGGTCTGACTGGTATCCGCCACAGCCGGGTTCGGTAGAGCGGCTACCAATCGGCCAGTGTCTCTACGGCATCGAATCCTGTTCTGCGATGTTGTTCGTCAAGGTTGTTCCGGTAAGGTGATTCATCGGTGAGCATGTCGTACGGGAGCTTGATACGTCTGCGATCCGTGTGGCTATGTAGTCGCCGAGTTTCGGCGTCAGGGTCGCTGATGAGGGATGCGGGCATTGCGGCATCGTACAGATGTCTATCTCCAATCCGGCATGGTCTGCTTGGTATGCGGCGCTCTTAAGAATCAACGCGCCAAGCAGATCCGCGTCGGTAGTGGGACGCACGTCGAGACCGCCCATGATGGCGTGCAACTGCACCATGAGACCGCCGGTGAGCAGTCATGATTCGGTAATGCGCTCGGCCACCATGTATACGATATTCCACGGATGAGCGCCGCTGGGGATTGCAATGCGGGAAATCATTGCTCATTTCCTTGTTGTATGCCGTGATGAGTTCTGTAAGGGTTTCGAGCCCTGCGCGTCGTTCTCTCGGGTCGTTGGATTCGGCCAGATCAGCGGCGCATACGCCGATGGGCATGGGCCCCTGCCCGGCGGGCAGAAAATCAGCGATATGCCGTGATTCGGCGGGAGGTCTCGTACTGGCCCCAGCCCTTCTGTTCGGTAGTGGTACCGCTACACCGACTCTCCCCGACACTCCAGTGCCGCCGATATCAGTGAATGCCCAGCCTGATGTCGGTAGAGTAAAGGCTATTGGCTTGGTCTCGACGGCGAGACTTCTCCAATGGCCAATATGCACTGTTGCAAAGGAGCATGCGGTATGCAACCAATCAAAGCCATTCAATACGGCTGCGGCAAAATGGCGAAGTACACGATTCGCTATATGCACGAGAAAGGCATTCAAATCGTCGGTGCCATCGACGTGAACCCGGAAGTCGTGGGCATGGATGCCGGTGTGTTTGCAGGCATCGGCCCCATCAATGTGCCGATTCGCGCCGATGCCGAGGCTGTACTCAACGAGTGCGACGCGGATATCGCGGTAGTCACGCTATTCAGCTTCGAGAACGAAATCGCCACCATGTGCGAGCAGTGCTTGGCCCGCGGCATCAGCGTGATCACCACCTGCGAGGAATGCATCTACCCGTGGACCACCGATCCGGCCACCACGAACCGTCTCGACATCATCGCCAAGGAAGCCGGTGCCACCATGGTCGGCTCCGGCATGCAGGACATCTACTGGGTAAACATGGTCTCCACCGTCGCCGCCGGATGCCACAGCATCAAGAAGATCACCGGTGCGGTGAGCTACAACGTCGAGGATTACGGCCTGGCTTTGGCCAAAGCGCACGGTTGCGGTCTGACCGCCGAGGAGTTCGAGGCCGAGCTTGCGCATCCCGAAACCGTGGTGCCCTCGTATGTATGGAATTCCAATGAAGCGCTGGCCCAGAAGCTTGGGCTTACCATCGCATCGCAGACCCAGGCCAGTGTGCCGTATTTCAGCGATGTCGACGTGTATTCCGAAACGATGGGCGAGACGATTCCGGTCGGCAAATGCATCGGCATGTCCGCCGTGGTAACCACCGAAACTAATCAGGGCATCACGTTGGAAACTGCCTGTATCGGCAAGGTGTACGGGCCGGATGATGGCGATATGTGCGATTGGAAGATCGAGGGTGAACCGGACGTGGAGTTCCACGTGGTCAAGCCGGCGACCGTCGAACATACGTGCGCCACAATCGTCAACCGCATTCCGGACGTGCTCAACGCGCCAGCCGGATATGTGACGGTCGATCAGCTCGATGAGATTTCGTATCTTACGTATCCCGCCGCGCTGTACGTGGCATAGCCTTCATATTTTCAAGGATGAAGGCCGGCACTCATAAGGGTGCCGGCCGGTATCAGGCGGACAGAGTCGACGTGCGTGGCATCACCTGGAACTGGATATGGTCATGGGTGATGTCATCGGGCCGTTCATGCCGTAGGTTCGACTCGTTCAGCGTCACCATGCGATCGATAACCGTACGAGCCATTGCGGGGACGTCCATCGCCACAGTGCTGATGGGTGGGTTGGTGCAGGCGGAGAAGGGGATACCGTCGAATCCCATGAGCCGTACGTCGTCGGGCGCGTGGATGCCATGTTCGGTGAGTTCGCGGAGCGCGCCGATCGCTATGGTGTCAGACATGCACAGTTCTCATGTTCCCGCTGGCGGGAGCTGTCATGCGAAGCATGACTGAGGGTGGTCCACAGCCGCCAATCCGTAACATCACCCAACGCAGCATTTCACGATACGGACGTTTCCGTATCGTATTTTCGTGTGGTCAAATAGACATTTCGAGCGAAAAAGTTCGAAATACCCCCATAACTGGCCATAAAAAAATTGCTTGAGAATCACTATTGACTTTTATGGCGACTCGGTATATGGACACATGAAACGTAAATGACATGGAGCGACGGTACTGTGTCAACAGCAATGAACGAAGAGGCATGATTTTCTTACGTGCCCACAACCAATTGAGGTGATTTCGGTGACATTCAAAGCCCCGCTCGATCTCACGGTCCACGCTCCGGACGGTATGTATGATCCCGCCAACGAGCATGACGCCTGTGGTGTGGGTATGGTCACCACTTTGAACAAGCGTCCTGAGCGCAAGATCGTCACCGACGCCATTGAGGTGCTGGTCAACCTTGATCACCGTGGTGCCGTGGGTGCCGAGGAGAACACAGGTGACGGCGCCGGCATTCTGATGAGCATGCCGGATGAGTTCATGCGTGCCACCGTGCCCGCCGAACTGCCGGAAGCCGGTCACTATGCGGCAGGCATCGCCTTCCTTGACCGCGACATCGAAACCTCCGGTCAGCAGGAACAGGCCATTGCCAAGATCGTGCGCGAGGAGGGACTCGAAGTCCTCGCATGGCGCGTGGTGCCCACCAACCCGGACGGCCTTGGCCTGCAGGCCCTTGCCGCCATGCCAGGATTCAAGACTCTCGTGGTCGCCTCTCCGGACGGTGCTCTGGCCGGCGTGGACTTGGATCGCAAGACCTTCCGCATCCGCAAGCGCGTCGAGCATGAGGTGGGCGTCTACTTCGCATCCCTGTCCGCCCGTACCATCACGTACAAGGGCATGCTCACCACCATGCAGCTCACCCACTTCTTCGAGGATCTGAACGACGAGCGCATGAAGGCCACCATCGCCATCGTCCACTCCCGCTTCTCCACCAACACCTTCCCGAGCTGGCCGCTGGCCCAGCCGTTCCGTCTGCTGGCCCACAATGGCGAGATCAACACCATCCAGGGCAACCGCAACTGGCTCTCCGCCCGTGAAGGCCGCCTGAGCAGCGAACTGCTCGGTGAATTCGAGCCGCTGCTGCCGATCACCACCCCGGGCTACTCCGATTCCGGCACCTTCGACGAGTGCCTCGAACTGCTGCACCTCGCCGGCCGCTCCCTGCCGCACGCCATCTGCATGATGCTGCCGCCGGCTTGGGAGAAGAACCCGGATCTCGATCCGGACGTGCGCGCCTTCTACGAGTACAACAACACGCTTATCGAGCCGTGGGATGGCCCGGCCGACATCGTCTTCACCGACGGCACCCAGGTCGGCGCCCTGCTCGACCGCAACGGCTTCCGTCCCGGCCGCTGGCAGCTCACCGATGACGGCTACATCGTTCTGGCCTCCGAGGCCGGCGTTCTGCCGGAGATCGCGCAGGAACACATCGTGTCCAAGGGTCGTCTTGAGCCCGGCGAGATGTTCTTGGTCGACACCGCCGAAGGCCGCATCATTCCCGATGAAGAGGTCAAGAGGAACCTCGCTGCCCAGCACCCGTACCGCAAGTGGGTGGAAGGCAACTCCGTTGAAATGAGCGACCTGCCCCGCCGCGAGCACGTCAGCCACTCCGGCCAGTCCGTCCAGCGCCGTCAGCGCGCCTTCGGCTACACCGAAGAGGATCTGAAGCTCCTGCTCACGCCGATGGCCAACACCGGCAAGGAACCGCTCGGTTCCATGGGTAACGATGCGCCTATGCCTGCGCTTTCCAGCCGCAGCCGCATGCTGTTCGACTACTTCACCCAGAAGTTCGCACAGGTCACCAACCCGCCGCTGGACTGGGAGCGTGAGGAGATCGTCACCTCGCTCGAATCCGCCATCGGCCCCGAGCCGAACCTGCTGGCCGATTCCGAGCTGCACGCCAAGAAGATCCTCATCCCGCTGCCCGTGGTCAACTCTGATGAGATGGCCCAGCTCAAGCGCCTTGACAAGGCCCGCATCCTCGGCGGCTACTACCGCCCGTACGTGGTCAAGGGCCTCTACCAGGTCGCCGGCGGCGGCAAGGCCCTCGAAGAGCGACTTGACGAGATCTTCGCCGAAATCGACGAGGCCATCGCCAACGGCAAGAACTTCATCGTGCTCTCCGACCGTGAGTCCAACCATACGTGGGGTCCGATCCCGTCCCTGCTGCTGACTTCCGCCGTGCAGCACCACCTGCTGCGCCGCCACACCCGTACGCAGATCTCCGTGGCCGTCGAGGCCGGTGACGTGCGCGAGATTCACCATGTCGCGCTGCTGATCGCTTACGGTGCCGCCTGCGTGAACCCGTACCTGGCATTCGAATCCGTGGAAGATCTGGCCCGCAACGGCTACCTCAAGGTCGACGCGGACACCGCCGTGAAGAACCTCACCAAGGCCCTCTCCACCGGCGTGCTCAAGATCATGTCCAAGATGGGCGTCTCCACCATCATGAGCTACCGTGGCGCGCAGCTGTTCGAGGCTGTGGGCCTGAGCCAAGAAGTCATCGACGAATACTTCACCGGCACCACCTCCCGTGTGGGCGGCGTGAGCCTTGAAGAAATCGCCGAAGAAGTGGCCATCCGCCACCGCGTGGCCTACCCGAACCAGTGGAGCGCGTCCCCGCACCGCAACCTGCGCACCGGCGGCGACTACAAGTGGCGTCGCACCGGCGAGGACCACCTCAACGATCCCGAGGCCATCTTCCTGCTTCAGCAGTCCACCCAGCGTGGCGACTACCAGATGTTCAAGAAGTATTCGCACCACATCAACGACACGTCGAACCGACTCATGACCCTGCGTGGCCTGATGAAGTTCAACACCAACCGCAAGCCCATCGACATCGCCGAAGTCGAGCCGGCCTCCGAGATCGTCAAGCGCTTCTCCACCGGTGCCATGAGCTACGGCTCCATCTCGCAGGAAGCACACGAGACGCTCGCCATCGCCATGAACTCGATTGGCGCACGCTCCAACTCCGGTGAGGGCGGCGAATCCGACGACCGTATCAACGATCCGCAGCGCTACAGCCGCATCAAGCAGATCGCGTCCGCCCGCTTCGGCGTGACCTCCGATTACCTCGTGCACGCCACCGACCTGCAGATCAAGCTCGCCCAGGGGGCCAAGCCTGGTGAGGGTGGCCATTTGCCCGGTGCCAAGGTCCCGCCGTGGATCGCCAAGGTCCGTCACGCCACCCCGGGCGTGGAGCTTATCTCCCCGCCGCCGCACCACGACATCTACTCCATCGAGGATCTGAAGCAGCTGATCAACGATGCGAAGATGGCCAACCCGAAGGCACGTATCCACGTCAAGCTCGTTTCCGAGTTCGGCGTCGGCACCATCGCCGCAGGTGTGGCCAAGTGCCATGCCGACGTGGTGCTTATCTCCGGCTATGACGGCGGTACGGGTGCAGCCCCGCTCAACGCCATCAAGCACGCCGGCACCCCGTGGGAGATCGGCCTGTCCGAAACCCAGCAGACGCTGATCCTGAACGGCCTGCGCTCCCGCATCGTCGTCCAGTGCGACGGCGAGCTCAAGACCGGTCGTGACGTGGTCATCGCCGCCCTGCTTGGTGCCGAGGAATTCGGCTTCGCTACCGCAGCCCTGATCGTGGAAGGCTGCGTCATGATGCGCGCCTGCCAGAAGAACACCTGCCCGCAGGGCATTGCCACCCAGGATCCTGAGCTGCGCGCCCGCTTTAAGGGTAAGCCCGAGCACGTGGTCAACTTCTTCATGTTCATCGCTGAGGAGGTGCGCGAGATCCTCGCCCAGCTCGGCTTCAGGACCCTTGAGGAGGCCATCGGCCACGTTGAGTGCTTGGATCAGGACGAGGCCATCAAGCGCTGGAAGTCCAGCGGCATCGACCTGACCAACGTGCTCAAGCAGGCCGGCCCGGTACCCGGCACGATCCTGCACCAGACCATCGAGCAGAACCACGAGCTGGAGAAGGCGCTGGACAACAAGCTCATCGAACTTGCCCAGCCGGCCCTCGAACACAAGGAACCCGTGCGCATCGAAATGCCGATTCGCAACGTCAACCGTACGGTCGGCACCATGGTCGGCTACGAGATCACCCGCCGTTACGGCGAGGAAGGTCTGCCGGACGACACCATCGACATGACCCTGCACGGTTCCGGAGGCCAGTCCATCGGTGCGTTCATCCCGCGCGGCGAGACCATGCGCATCTACGGCGAAGTCAACGACTACGCCGGCAAGGGCCTGTCCGGCGGTCGCATGATCGTGCGCCCGGAAGATAGCGTCACCTTCGACAAGCACAGCAACGTCATCGCCGGCAACGTCACCGGTTTCGGCGCCACTTCCGGCCAGATGTTCGTAGCCGGACGCGCCGGCGAACGTTTCGGCGTTCGTAACGGCGGTGCCACGTTTGTAGTCGAAGGCGTGGGCGACCACGGCTGCGAGTACATGACCGGCGGCACTGTTGTGGTGCTCGGCCCCACCGGACGCAACTTCGGTGCAGGCTTCTCCGGCGGTAACACTTATGTGCTTGACCTCGATATGAAGAAGGTCAACTCGGGTGCCATTGAGTCCGGTGCACTGCTCTTCAAGTCGCTTGATGCCGAAACCTCCAAGCTGGTGTACGCACTGGTCAAGCAGCATGCCGAAGAGACCGGTTCTCAGTTCGCTGCGGCTTTGCTGGAGGACTGGAACGAGACCGTCAAGCGGTTCACTCACGTGGTGCCGAAGCAGTTCGTGGCCATGACGAAGGCCATGGAAGAGGCCAAGACCAACAATGTAGATTTCAATGCGCCCGGCGCCTGGGAAAAGGTGTACGAGCAGGTTATGGAAGGAGCGCGCTGACATGGGCGACCCGAGAGGATTCCTGAAGGTCCGTACCCGCCGAGAGCTGGCTGAACGCCCCGTTGAGGAACGTATCAAGGACTGGTTCGACGTTCACGCCGAAACCGGCCTGCAACCGTGGACCCAAACGCAGGCGGCCCGCTGCATGGATTGCGGCACCCCGTTCTGCATGACCGGATGCCCGCTGGGCAACCTGATTCCCGAGTGGAACGATCTGGTCCGTCAGGGCAAGTGGGAAGACGCCTACAACCGTCTGTCCATGACCAACAACTTCCCCGAAGTCACCGGCCGCATCTGCCCGGCCCTGTGCGAGCAGGCCTGCGTGCTCGGCATCCACCAGCCGCCGACCATGATCAAGCTTGACGAGCAGACCATCATCGATCAGGCCTGGGATCTTGACATCGTCAAGCCTTTGCCGCCGCAGCGTCTGACCGACCAGACGGTCGCCGTCGTCGGCTCTGGCCCTGCCGGCCTTGCCGCCGCACAGCAGCTCACCCGCGCCGGCCACACCGTCGTCGTCTACGAGAAGGACGACGCCATCGGTGGTCTGATGCGTTACGGCATCCCGAACTTCAAGCTTGAGAAGGGTCTGCTTGACCGCCGTGTCAAGCAGATGGAGGCCGAAGGCACCCGCTTCCGCACCAACGTGGAAATCGGCAAGGACATCACGTGGGATGACCTGCGTGACCGTTACGACGCCGTCGTAGTGGCCATCGGCTCCCGCGTGCCGCGCGATATGAAGATTCCGGGCCGCGAGCTCGACGGCATCCACTTCGCCCTCGACTTCCTGCCCGACGCCACGCGCCGTATCTTCGGCGTCAAGCCGGTGCACGACATCACCGCCAAGGACAAGCACGTCATCGTCATCGGCGGTGGCGACACCGGTTCCGACTGCCTCGGCACCTCGATCCGTCAGGGTGCGAAGGACGTCACCGTGCTACAGATCATGCCGAAAGAGCCGTCAAGCCGTCCGGACAACAGCCCGTGGCCGACCTTCGCCCGCACCTACCAGAAGACCTCCTCCATGGAAGAGGGCGGCGAGTACATCTACTCCACCGACTCCGTGAACTTCGAGGGCACCGAAGAGGAGAAGGCCAAGGTCACCATTGATAACTCGACCACCGCCGAAGGCTTCGTGGCCGATGAGCGTGGTCATGTCACCGGCTTGAAGGTCGTCTCCGTGGCTCCCGGCGAAAATGGTCCGTTCACTCGCCAGCCTGGCACTGAGCGCGTGCTGCCCGCCGATCTGGTCCTCATCTCCGTGGGCTTCCTGCACCCGGACACCGAGACCATCCTCGACCAGCTGCCCGTCGAACTCGACAAGCGTGGCAACATCGCTCGCAATGACAAGTTCGCCACCTCCCAGGATGGCGTGTTCGTGTGCGGCGATGCCGGCCGTGGCCAGAGCCTCGTGGTCTGGGCCATCGCCGAAGGCCGCTCCTGCGCCGCAGCCGTGGACGAGTACCTCTCCAAGGAAAAGAGCGAGCTGCCGGCCCCGATCAAGGCCAGCCAGCGTCCGATGATGCTGCCTCGCTGAATCTCTCCGTTGTGGTTCCCTCTCACGAGGAAACTTACATACAACACTAGATAGTCCTCATGGCCCCTCATCTGAGGGGCCGTTTTCTATTTAGCAGCGGCTCCCCCTTCGACTTTCTGGCATAAGCCGGAAGCTGAGTCGATAATGCCCTCTAAGCACCATCCGGCAAGATTGCGTTTCAACTCGGTAGTGCCCAGCACTGACAATTCGGCGTCGGTAAGCATCATGCGCTCAAACGACAACGAGTGTTCCCGCCATTGCATCAGATGTTTGTTGCCAAGAGCCCCGCCAATGATGTGCACGTACTCTTGTGTCGGTGCTTCCTTGCGTATGAGTGCCAGCATACCGGCGGCGAAGAGTTGCACGGTGGTATAGGAGAGTTGGAAGGCGCTCATACCAAACACTGCAATATCCGTATATCATGTGGGCGGCTATGTGCACCGTCCACATGATATACCTACTCTTCTTGCTGGGTGAGTCCTCTCCGAAGGAATCTTTCTATTGACGAGATTTCAGGGATGTGGAATCTTCACCAATCGGTACAGATTAAGAATCTGTGCTAGTTGTTGGGATGATTAATCCAGTAGGCGATTTCGCTTACTGAATCTTCGGATGGCACGATGCTGACCTGACCCTCAGAGGCACCTTCCGTTCGTATGGTCAGTGTTTCTTGCGCAATGTCGTCCGTACAGGAGACGGTGCAATCCTCGTACTGTTCTCCGATGGAGAATGACGCGTTGAGCGTCCCGCTGCCCATGCAGTACACCGTGAGCTGGTAGGTGCCGGCATCCCATGGCGAACTGTCAGTATCAAGAATGGCCATGGTTTTTCGTTTACCGGTCTCATCAGTCTGATAGCTGGGACGTGCGTTGAACGACGCGCGGAACGATTCGCGATTGAGCTCTACGGCATCCTGTACGGCGTTATCGAGTTTTGTCACGGAGCGTTTGTCGAGAACATGCTCGGAAACGGGTGCCTTAGCAGGTTGCTTCGAAGCCGCAGAATCATTGCTACTGCCATGTGGAGTCATCATCCATATGATGCCGATGGTAAGAGCCAATAGGCTGATCGCGGCAGCGATGATTGCGGCCTTTGTTTTTGTTGCCAGTCGAGTGTTCATAATGGCCTAGCTTTCCCAATATCGGTAACCCCATACGTTCGCACTGGGCACGATTGCGCTTCCAGAAGCGAGCACTTGGACATTGCATGGAGCGACAATGGTGGCTTTTTTACGTTTACCTGGGCACCGTAGTTGCCATACTGCATGTTCCCATAACGACCAGGAGATATACTCCGCGAATACTTGTAGGAGGTCGATCTGGAAGAAGATGTTGAGTTGGAAAATCCGGCGGAGATTGAAGCCTTAACAATCTGCCCAGTCGTAATACTGGCAGATACGTTGGATGTAACTCCCACTGTGTAGGTGGCTGTGGTTGAGGCAGTGATTGTACCGCCCGGACCTGATCGGAAGATTTGTCCTACGCCGATATGGTAATTATAATAAATGTTGTAAAAATATGATACATGAAGTTAAAAATTGAAAACCTTTTATAATTAGGAGATACTATGAGAAATATTAAGGACACTCAAAATTTTTTACATAGCAAGGAGCTAGTTAGGCACTTAATAGGAATCTGTAATATAAAGTTGGACGATGTGGTTATAGAAATTGGTCCTGGAAAAGGAATAATTACTAACGAATTAGCTCATAAAGCAAGAAAGGTTGTTGCCATTGAATTTGATGAAGAACTATACGAAAAGCTAAAAAACAAATTTCAAAGCAACAATAAAGTTGACATAATTTATGGGGATATTTTAAACTATACTCCTAGAATTCCTAGTTATTGCGTTTTTTCAAACATTCCATTTAACATTACCTCTGAAATACTAAATAAGTTTTTGAGCGACAAAAAGAATGAGAAAATGTTTTTAATAATGCAATATGAGCCATTTATAAAATACGCAGGTAATCCATACGGAGCTGAAACATTAAGATCAATGCTTTATAAACCATTTTTTGATATGGATTTAAAATATAGATTAACAAGGGTGAAACATTCTTTGCAAAGATTAAAACATTGTTTTCAAGCAATCAAATTAAACGAGTTTGGGGTCAGATTAAGATAGACAAGACAACAAAAATAAGCGAAGTACCATATGAATCAATTTTAAAGGTTTTTAAGCTTTTTTTCTTGTACGGAACAGATGCTAATAAACAGTTAGTTGTAAATTCATTTAACAATATGAACAAGCAAAATAACAAGCTTCAAAAAAATCACAGAAACAATAGCAAGGCAAAAAGTTGGAATTCAAATCGTAAAAGAAAGCCTTATCATAGAAATAATGTATAATGAAATTAACAAACAAAGCGTTGGAAATTCCAACGCTTTGTTTGTTGAGCCATATATGATAATTGATTTAACAATAGTGGCGCTTACCGAGGTCTGTCCGACCTCTGGACATGCACGCAACTCTGTGTTGCCATTTTTTCTATGGAGAAGGCTTGCGGAGCAATAGATATAGAGAGAAGTACCACCACAAGCGAAGCGAACATTTTTTTGGCGGTTCTCATGATAATCCCTTTCAGGGGGAGAAAGCGTCGGCTGATTGTGGTCACGAATATCGTCAGTTCGAACCGAACGTGGACGACAACGTTGTCGTTGGAGAAGTCTTCAAGAAATATGTTGATACTTAATAGATTACATTGCATGAACCTTTTGCGCTTCATTGCAACTCATACGAATGGACAGTGTTTGCGATTTCTCCTTACAAAGGTGGTCCTACTTGTTCGGATGTAGCCAATTTCAGTGACTTGGTTCTGAAAATGTCGTTAGCCGTCGTTGTGAGTACCGTCACCATTCGTGTAACGTCCTCGCAAATTCTCCGTAGTCGCGTCCCCGAGGATGTAGAAACTGATTAATTATTCCAAAAATACTTGTAATGTCTATATTTCGAGAATATTGCATATATAGTTAATATGAAGCTCCTATGGTGTCTTTCGTCGCCAAAAAGATGACGCCAGAATATTTGGGAGAGATTCATGAACACACGTCATATCACTTCACTGGTCGCGGCCGGTGCGGCAATCGTCATGCTGCTCAGCGGCTGCGGATCGACTGGTTCATTCAGCAATGCCAGCAGCACGTCAGGCTCCAATATCATTTCCGTCTACGGCAGCGAACCGGCACACCCGCTGTTCCCGGGCGCTGTGACCGAGGCAGGCGGCGGCAAGGTCGTCGATCAGCTGTTCGCAGGTCTGGTGACCTACGATGCGAAGGGCGGCATCCACAACGAGGTAGCAGACAGCATCACCTCCAGCGACAATGCCACGCATTACGTCATCAAGATTAAGAAGGGATGGAAGTTCACCGACGGCACGCCGGTCACCGCTCATTCATTCGTTGATGCCTGGAACTACACCGCCAACAGTGCCAACAAGCAGGGTAGCGCCAGCTTCTTCAGCACCATTCAGGGTTATGACGATTTGCAGAAGTCGGATGTTGACCCGAGCGCAACGCTCTCCGGTCTGAAGGTTGTGGACGATTACACCATCGATGTGAAGCTCAGCCAGCCTGATTCCGCATTCCCGGTCAAGTCCGGCAGCCACGCGTACATGCCGCTTCCGGAATCCGCGTTCAAGGATCCGAAGAAGTTCGGTGAGAACCCGGTTGGCAACGGCCCGTACAAGTTTGTTTCCTGGAGCCATAACCGCAGCATCAAGATGGTCAAGAACCCTGACTACAAGGGCAATCGCGTGGCCAAGAACGATGGCCTTGACTTCATGATTTACACATCTCCGGACTCCGCCTACGCTGATTTGCGCGGCGGCAACCTGGACTTCACTCACGCCATCCCATCCACCGCACTGAAGACCTTCCAGTCCGATAAGTCAATCAAGGCTTACAATCAGCCCGGTGGCAACACCCTCACCTTCACCATTCCTGAATGGCTGGAACACTTCGGCCAGGACGAGGAAGGCAACCTGCGTCGTCAGGCCATTTCCATGTCCATCGATCGCAAAACCATCGCCGAGAAGATTTTCAACAACACGTCCACGCCGGCCGTTGACTTCATTGCAGCGCCAATCAGCGCCTACTCCAAGAACCTTAAGGGCAATGAAGTGCTGAAGTACAACCCGAAGAAGGCCAAGGAACTGTGGGCCAAGGCCAACGCCATCTCCCCGTGGAGCGGTGAGTTCGGCATTGCATACAATGCTGATGGCACTGCGAAGAACTGGGTTGAGGCAATCTGCAACTACATCAAGAACACGCTGGATATCGATGCCAAGAGCATCCCGATGTCCACTTCCGACGAGTTCCTGTCCAATGTGGATTCAGGCAAGATGACCTCCGCATACCGTAGCGGTTGGGGCCCTGATTATCCATCCGCGGACAACTATCTGGTACAGCTGTACGATTCCAGTTCGGCCGACGGCAAGGGCGGCAACAGCGGCAACTACAAGAACCCCGAGTTCGATGCCATGATGGACAAGGCTCTTTCCGCCCCGTCCACCGAGGAAGCCGACAAGTATTATCAGCAAGGTGAGGAGATTCTGCTGCAGGACCTTCCGGCTATCCCGTTGTGGAACCAGAATGCCACCGCAGCCAGCACCTCCGCAATCTCCGGCGTCGCATTCGACTACGGCGGCGGCCCAGTGTTCACCGCACTGACCAAGAAGCAGTAAGCAGTAAGTAATAAACAGACAGCGCTAGCCCCCCGCTGGCGGGGGCTGTCGGCAAAGCCGACTGGGGGTGGTCTCAAACAGCAGACCACCCCTAATCTTGTTATATGAGCGAGCTCCCGTAAGCGGGAGCAATCGAGAACATACAGGAGCACATTAACTATGGAATTCACCGTATCCGGCACTACCGTGCGATTCGATGAACGAACAATGCAGTTCGCTTTTACGCGCGACGGTGCCGAATGGAATACCTGCGCTGATTTCAAGCCGACCCTGCAATGCGCGCAAGGCACCTTCGCGTTCGCGGATGCCACTTCCATCACCCATGAGCAGCGTGAAACCGGCACGGGAACCGGCATTCGCAGCATCTTCACCGGCTTTGGGCACAGCGCATACTCCTTTGAAACCTATGTATGGGTGGAGCGTGCCTCAGGCGATGTGCTCTTCGAATGGATTCCGCTCAATGAGCAAGGCCTGAACATCACCAATGTGACGTGGCCCGCAGCCATGGACTTCGATTGCGCCGACGATCATGACACGACGCTCATCACCCATGAGCAAGGTGTGATGATCCCCAACACATGGCCTACCGCCGTGAGCACCAAAGACATCGCCTTCGACGGCCGCTTCGAAACGGCTGGCGGTTACATGCCGTGGTTCGCGCAGCTCCGCGCAGACGGACACGGGTATATCGCCATCTGCGAAACTCCATGGAATGCCGGTTACGGCATCGACCATCCCAGCGATGGCCCGTACACCCATATCAATACTTGGTTTGAGCCAAGCCTCGGCACAATGAATTATCGCCGCGTGGTACGCTACCAGTTCCTCGACCACGCCGATCACACGGCGGTGTGCAAGGCCTATCGTTCGTACGTCAACGAACGAGGTCGCCTGCGTACGCTCGCCGAAAAGGCGGCGCGCAATCCCTCCGTGCGTGACCTGATTGGTCGCTCGTGGGTGCACATCGGCATCAAAACCAAAGTGCAGCCCGACTCGTACTACTACGATAAGGATCACCCCGAGAAAAACGATTCATTGGTCACCTTTGCGCAGCGCGAAAAGCAAATGCGAACACTGCACGGCATGGGTGCAGGCCGACTGTACATGCACTTGGATGGTTGGGCACAGCCCGGATACGACAACGCACACCCCGACTATCTGCCGGCCTGTCAGGAGGCAGGCGGCTGGGAAGGCATGAAGTCGCTGGTCGACGCCTGCCATGAGCAAGGCGATATTTTCGGCACGCATGACCAGTACCGCGATTAC